>Ga0209568_1000566_pt1 | contig 13039 bp, 7 predicted proteins | sample WorMetOlspDAHAB2_FD_187406 | JGI IMG/M metagenome (GOLD analysis project Ga0209568, IMG submission 187406) | Marine gutless worms symbiont microbial communities from Max Planck institute for Marine Microbiology, Germany - Olavius sp. DAHAB.2... ...
AAGCAAACGTCAGTATCACCGTGTTGGTGCGACGTTTGCTGTCTCCATCTCTTACGTGAATAATCACGGCAGCGGTTACTCCCTGTGGACGTAGCTCCTCAACAATTTCCTCGACGCTGCAGCTGGCGATGTCCCTCGAGCGGATCACTCCTCTGCTGACGTTGAGTGATCTGTGGGGGCTGACCTTAACTGGCACTCCCGCCAGTTGTGTGAGCCCCAGCAGCATTTTACTGTATGTGGCCTTGTCTGTCTCCACGAGAATATCTCCTTTGTACAGGCACTTGACAGATTTCAGTGTCCCAATTTGTGCACTGAGGGCTTTGCCCAGCACAAAAGGGGAGAGCTTGGAGAAAGTCTGTTCAGGTTCTGCCGCTTCAATTATCAACCACCTTGGAAAGCTGAGTCGTGAATCATGGTCTGTGTCAGAATCATCTGACCCCGGACACGACCTCTTTGTCTGTCGGCTCGTTGGTGGTGTTTTATTAGTTTTGGTACTCATGATTATAAGAGAGTTTTCGACAGTCTCGCCCCAAACCCACCACGGAGTCCCAATGAGGGGCGAGAGGGCCCAGGTACCTGGCACCCTCCCATGGTGGGTACGAGACTGCGTGGAAGTTGACTGGGAAGGCGTCGGTGGGTCACGCAGACCTAAGAAGTTCCATTGCCACCTAGCCCCCCAGGCCAAGCTAACCTTCGCCGGTATGTCAGGATGCTCCTGAACCTGATAAGAATTTCCGACGAAGCCGATTGGACACCGGCGGCTACCAGCACCCTCCCATCTAGGCTCAAGTCTGAGAACCAAAGTGGTGTGTTGACCCAGCAACGGCTGCAGCCGAGGTAGCTCTCAACCACCAGGCTTCTCACTCGAGCCGACACGGGTCGCAGCCTACGGCAAACAGACTGCCTCAGATAGAGGATTGCACACCGCTGGTATCTGGAACGGTGACTAGAGCCTACATTAGCCCACTGGTGTGCCAAGAATCGATTGAGCTTCCGTGCCGGGTTGGAATCGATTCCACCAGTCGTTACCACACCCGCCTCGTGGAGGCTGTAGGACAGGTTTTTTTTTGGGGGGGGGGCGGTTAGGGTTAGGATTAGATTTAGTGTCCAGCCGGTGGTGTACATGTATTTGTACTACTTTCGATTGTCATTGTCACACTGCCTACAAGCACTCACACACGAGATGATGCACGCAAGTGATTGACTGTCATGCAAGTTATTAAACACAGAAATCTGCACTAAACACACTATCAGCAACAGTCACAAAGCACCAAACATGACTTCTCCAGTTTTCTGCTCATTTCCACATATGCCTGATAATTATGAAAAATGCACTTATCATGATTGGCAACGAAAAGCGGACTGATATTCTAATAACCTGGCGTTTGCGGCCGCCTATGTGTTAGTCCACCATGCGCTAACTGTGAACCGCTGTCTCTCACATCCGGCGAAGAATTCAGGTGGTGGTTGGTGCCTACAGTTTCAGCAAAACATAATCAGATATCCTTCAGTTCAGTAATAAACGTCTTAATAAAGCAATCACCCACCCCACAAAAAAGAGGAAACAGCAAAGAGCTTTCAGCTTTCGTTTACAATGGCACTCTGCTATTTTGCTATTGACAGAGATATATCGCCGAAACAAACTCGTGCCAATATCTTCCCAAAGTACGTTGGCAAAAACTGCACAAGTAAACATACAATAATCCAAGCAATACACACAATACTCTTGCATTTTGACACTAAATGGTTTAGTCTACTGGACTACTGTTTAAACAACCTTTAAAAAAACAGTTAATTCTGCACACTGAATAATAAACTTATACTGGATAACTGAAAAAACTAAAGCATACGAGTGTAATATTCGAGCAGTTTATATCGCACACTAAATGGCAAACAAAATGCATCCAAATAACCGATAAAAATGATAGTTACTGTGTGATATAGTCGAAGCTTGGTAGTCATCTGACAAGTTCTCATCAGATCCGTGTGATGCCAGTGCTGCGGCACCTGTTGTGACAGGTCCTCCGTGAATCGACGGAGGTTGGCTAACTGGTCTTGATCGACTGGATGTCGGTTTTCGTCGCATGACGACGTGAGAAAGTGGTGGCGTTGACCGGACTGGCAGACTTGCTGTCGTGGCCGCAGATGCTTCATTTTCCGGATTCCCCTCGACGGCCATCTTGCGCTTTATGTACTTTTCAAAGATGGCGTCGCGACGAGCCTTCTCTTCCGCTTTTCGCCGCTCGCCGTCTTCCTGCTTGCTTCTGCATAGACAAATTTCCACTTTCATTTCCACTCCAATTTCCACTGTGCCTAAAATCCAGCCCGGTCCACAACCTAGACCTGGCCATTTGCAAGCCAAAACTGACCCTAACCCTAATCATAACCGTAATAACCCTAAGCTGACACTGAAACTATCAGTGCCTTGCGTTAGCGCTCCTTCAGTCTGGAACTCACTATCATTTGACTGTACAGTGAACAGTCTGACTACTCTCTGCCATCATGCACATGAGCACCTCCAATTCATTTGCGACATACAGAAATTAGTTTTGATTAATTGACAATGCCAGTAAACCACAAAAAAGTCATTGATACACAGCACAGTAAGAGCAATAAGCATTTTCAGTGTAAAGTGTACATACTTCTGTGCTTCTCGCTTGCGGTTTGTCTCGGCCTCTTGCGCAATCCGCCGCTGCTCCTGTTCCACTCGTCTCTTCGTCTGCTGCTCGTGCAGTTTCTGACGACGCTTTTCCATCCCGGTGGCAGTTTCGGCCTCAATACTCTGTAAGCAGCACCACACCAAACAATGGATGTTCACGTCACAACAAAGAGGTAATAACTGTGACAAAAGCGAAGTTGCAGTTTCAAATTGCAGTATATAACACACCAAAAATTCACACACCTTTGCATATCTCCCGAAACGTGACTGTATCACATAATTTTCAGGAAATATCAACAGAATTCAAACCAAAATACTACAGCGATATGCTGGCAGGCCACGTGCCAAACGCGCCATTTAACAATAACTATAACAAAAGTACACTGATATCTGTGATTAGAAAACTGTTGGCGATTGATTCGGATTTAATGGCACTTTTAGCACAAATAGGCGATATCGTGCCAGTGATAAGTATGTTGCTATTAATGAGAAAATTGAAAACGTTACATATTGGAAATAAGCAAAATGAAACTGTTACAGTAAATTACTTCAACAACAAATCTTCAGTCTAAGGGAAACACTTTGACATAAAATATATCACAAGAGTAGCCTTCCAGCCAATCTGTTGGATAATGTACTAAAAAATTAACTAAACAACACCAGAGAATACACAACTCAATAATCCTAAACGACTAAATGCAACAAGCTAACCCCAAATTAGACGACTCTTATGACACTCTGTCAGGAAACGAGGTGGCCCCTGTATATTCTAATCCAGGGCACACAGCGTACACACAGGGGAAAAAACTGTTAAGGGTGCAATGTAACTTATGTAACTTGCAGTAACCAGAAACGTGGCAACTGAATGCAACTCACAACATATGCAATCACTGTAACGCCAAAATTAATATTCAAAATTGAACATTAACCCAGGTTAGAACACTATGGTAAACATACACACACTCATACACAATGCATACTGCAGAGATTAGCATACCTCTTCATCCTGTCCAATGACAAAGACAACAGGCGTCTTTGCATCCACAGAAGTGGCAGGAGGGGCAGGAGGAGGTGGCAGCTGCACATCTGTTGGCTCCAACACGGACGGCTCTTCAGTCACAGACGGCTTGGCGTCAGAGTCCTTCTCCAATACGGCGACGTTGTCAGTGGCCGAACTGTACTGCAGGTCGGACTCATCGCTCGCGCTTGCCGTCACTGACGTGACACTCGGAGCGGTGCTGACGAAAAAAGCTGTCGCATGGGGTGTTGGAACCGGCGCGGGAGATGCCTTCGACGGTGGGCTGGAATGCGACACCGGCGATGCGTCAGAAATTGTTGAAGTGTCTATAAAAAATGCTGTTGCTTGCGTCATGGGCGTTGCCGCTGTGGGTGTCGTTGACACCACCGACGGCGCTTCAGCCGTGCATGTAACGGGTCGACTTACAATCTGCTCAGGAAAAGACGATGACGTATTAACGAAAAATGTTGTCGGTTTTGATGTTGTGACATCCTGTACAGGCTGCGATACCGACTGAACTGGTCCGGTTGCAGCCGGTTCTCGACTACTGTGTCCTGGCATGCTTACAGCATGCGGCGGAATGGATGGCGTGGCATGTGACATCAACGCACTACCTGGGACGCTATGTCGACTGTGATCAACATATGGGGAAGACATGAAGAACGACTGTGGAGCTTGGCCAGGAGGCCAGTGCATTGGATATACATCACTGGCAGCTGTAGGCGGCATGCCTGGTGACCGATACATACCAGACATTGGGTCGTGTGGATATGGGGTCATGTATGGACCCCCACCGGGATACCGATGGGTTAGGGGAGGGACACCGCTCACGGGGTATAAACCGGCAGCATGCGGGAGCGAGGAAGCAACATGGTGATGGTGTGACGAATAGTGCGGAGGAAATGTGCCGTATTCTGGAACGTATAAGCGTGGATCGACGGGATACGCGGTCGGCGGCGGATATGCAGGTGGCTGATGCAGAGAAGTTGGAGGAACAACAGCGGCAGTAGATGCCGACTGTACAGCACTTGGAGCAGTGGACACACTCTGGGCGGTTGTCGGGTACAGAAAGAACGGAGCACGTTCACCGGCAGAGGAACCACCATTGGCACCACCACCACCACCACTCACAAGATGCTTAATCTCATCCTGCTGTTGTGTCAGCCGAACGATTTCTGCCTGTAAGTCGGACAGGCTGGTGCTCAGTCGATCAAACGACATGCCCTGTGGTGGTTCAAGCTGATTAGCCTTGTCTGCAGCATTTGCCGGCCGACTCTTATTGTCCACAACGTCAGCCTGCTGTGTCGCGGAAGGTGTCGGCCGCGTGACGGCAGAAGCACCGCCACCAACTGTCCGGTTGTTGGGAACATTTGAATTAACTCCGGCTATTGGTAACACAGCTCCTGGCAGCACGGGCTGCACAACACCTTGAGATGGCCTCACGACTGTGGCATCTTTGCTCACACTTGGCTGCTGTTTTGGCATTATATGACTGCCAGTGCTGACTCCAGTTGCTGGGGATCTCCCAGTCGATGCAGATCTGACATTACTTCCTGTCAGCTGCGAAGCATTGTTTGGAAGCACGTTCCGGTCCGGCTGCCGGTTGCCTTTCCGAATCATCTGGACAAATGCCTCTTCGCCGACCTGCTGGTGTTGCTGGCTGCGCTGCTGCTCAACCCTGCGTTTTCCTGACTGTATCATACGCCGCTTTTCCTCCAGCTTCATCTTCAGTCCGGCCATCTGCCCTGGTGCCAGTCCGCCATCCACCAATTCGGACTCGGACCGGCAAACCTGTCGGTCCGAGGCACTTTTCTGAATGCGGGCAGCTTCCATCCAGGTCGTCTGTGCGGGATGAATCACAAACACCGACTTGGACATCGTCTTTGGCGGACTGCCTTGCTGGTCGTAAATCACGGGCGACTCCAAGGAACCCGAACTTCGCTCTTTCCACTTGCGTATCTTAGCAAAACTGGTGCGATCGTTGACATTACCGTCTGACTTCAACGCACTCTGAAGTACCGCCTTTCCAGAACCAGATGTCTGCAGTTTGTTCAAGTCTCCATTGTCGCGTCCACTTTGAACAGAGTCGGCCGCCTCACCATGCACAACATAGCTGCACGACGGGCCGGCTCGACTGCTTGCTGACATATCGTACGTAAGCCTTTCGGAAAGTGACGGCGCTTCTCTCTGTGGACTGCCTCCAGGAGTTTGATAGCTATCGCTCGGTGTTGAACATTCGCTGTTGTTGCCATTGTCGGCTGTTTCCGCGCACTGTTTGTTTGCTCCCTCACCACTTTCCAGACGCTTAGAGTCCGAATTTGTCTTCTCCTTGGCAGGTCGAAGGCGGGCTGGCTGAAGAGGTTCCAGATTAAGGGTGGCCGGAACTGATGGCAACGCTGACGTCGACCTGGGTTCGGCAACGTGATTATGACGTGACGCCAAGCTAGCTGCATCCGAGCTGGAGAATCTTCGGCCATTCAGCGCACTCTCCAACTGTGCAGCCGATGGACTGGTGTCACGAGGCTCAAAGTTGAGACTTGTGTCGATATCCACGTTCGATAAAAGACTGGTTGATGTTGCCTCATGGCATTCAGTCCTACAAACATAATATAAGCACAGCTTTCAAGTTATTAGTTTTTCTCAAAAGCGTTAATTGCAACAATAAAAATTTAATCACACGTTAACATGTTATTACCACATATGTGGGACAGCATGTGCGGGACAACCCATGTCGCTTGTGCACCCGTCTGTCCGTATCATAGTACTTTATCTTCAATTTCGACCAAGGGTATGCCTGCCACTTATTGTGTGGTGGGAGCTGTGCAACTGCCACCCATAAATCTTTTCGTACACGTTAGCCCGACTGCTACTCAGTGGTACACACTGTTAGAACAACCTTAGCTTACAACCAGATGCAAAAGCTCACCACTGTATTTCACGTTCTCTCTGGGACAGGCCATTACTGTTACCTTGATCTCCCTTCAAACTGGTTGGCCAATTACAGGCAATACAGGCAATACTGATTCGTATCAGTGTATCTGGGCATTTCAGTCAAAGGCTTAAACTTATAGAAGGGCACATGAGAGAGAGAACTGACAGGTTGCTGAACCGTCTGATAAGTAATCAACTCCTTACCTTGTCTGAGGACGCGACGTCCATGCTTCGACTGGTTGGTAAACTTCATCAGCACCTGGAGATAAGTGCATTCCAGTATTAAAAAAAAGCAAAACTACATTAAAGATGCTCTGAATTCCACACTACTATCTCGAATGGGCAGCGACAAAAACGAATCAAATTTGTGCCAATAACAGTCCATCATCTTAGCACTGTGATACATCTAATTTGGCTGCACTGTGCTTAAGTGTAAACAATCTACAGTATAAAAATGTAAGGACACAACCATATTTCAAAGTGGATCCCAGTATATACGCAGCTGATGCCAGCTGTAATAATCTGTCGGTTACCACCAAGCCTGTAGTTATCTCAAGAAGCTTCAGAGCAGCACCGCCTCATTTTTGCTCGTTGATTGCATTCACTTAAATGGTATATCACAAAAGCAGGATTCAACCTCGCGGTCATACCTCAACTGCCGTAACCAATCAATAAATCACATCGTCATACAATTACCAGCTACATATCACGCTGAAAAATGTATCAGTATATCTTAAGCTGATACAATAGTCCACGAACTCAAAATATTTCTGTTACATCAGGACTATGGGCCACGTACAACAGGCTTCGTCTTATCGTCTTGCGTACAGCGTGGTGTATGTGGACAATGGAGCATGGCGTGACTGGAGACTCCACACTGGAGTAACCGGACAGTTTGCTGAGGCCATTCAGAATTTTAGGCAGAGCATTGAAGTGGGCAGTGACCACGGGGTGTGGTTCTTTGACTGCTAAAGTTTGTTGTAATTAATAATATGGTTTATTATTGGTTACTGGGTGTTCAGAGAGTGAACAGAAAGTCACGACCTCAAAGGTGTTATGCTCGCAACATGGTTTATAGACTGCGGTTATTGGGTAATTAACTGAACTTCAGAAAAGATAAGAACTTAAAAACTGGTACCGGAAATCTTGGGCCCAATTTACAATAAATCGCAAGTGCTACTGTCGTGACCACCTATGCTGTAACAGCTGTGTGCGCATTATGAATTGGTGAACTGAAATAAACTGAAATCACAGACCAGGAGATGAGACGTTCTGCTGTTGTCTTCGAACAAGTAGTGGTTGTCTTCCACTACACACACAGCCACAAGCACATCAACTTGCTGCTACTCTATAAGGCAATGTACCACTGTTTCACAACAAAAACGTTGATATGCATATAAATTTGTTAATCGGTCTTTTTTCTCTATTATTACAGCAACAAAATTACATATTGGAGAGACCTGTATTACTACAGTCAACTGCACCATGACGACACAAATATCACAGCTTTTGCCGCTGTTGGTCAGAAAGTCAGAAACTCATAGGGCAAATAGCTGCAAAATCAAGACCTCAACATCGCCAGCTTCAGTTGCCTAATGAAGACGCATCTGTTTCAGCAGTATTCAGTGCACTGAGTGCATCAGAGGCACTGACTGTGCGATAATGCGCTACATAAATTAACGTTAACAATTTCAGCATCAATGTTAACAGCCTGTTGACTCAAGTGTTCAGAACACAGTTGGTAAGGCATCATTGCAAATGGCAGCTAGTCTGCAAACAACCAGCAAACTCCGAAAGTATATTAAGACACTCAGATGAAGAGGCCTTTGAATGGTTGTTCAAGTCTGCTGCTGAAATAAAAAGCAGATTTGTTCCACTTTGAGCAACAAATAGTTTTAGACATGGTTAATACAAACCTAACAACAGCAGACAAAGGCCTCGCAGCATCATGGGTCGTTGCATTGCCAGTTGATGACGACTGATGGAAACTACGCTTTGTTGTTTCGCTAATCGCAGGAATGACAACGCCCGTCCGAGACTGGGAACCACCTGTGATAAGAAACAACAGTGCACCAAGCACCAGCCATGGTCAGACGGTAATGTTTAAACTGCCCCAACTCAAATAGGTTTTCTGTCATAAAAAGTGGGACCATATAACAAAGTAGTAACTTTTAAAATAGTTTAAAAAATGATTACAGTTATTACAGCATGTACGCACAGCAGTTAGTAATCATTGTACACCATTAAAATAGTTCTATTTGTTACACTGACTAGTCATGTCAAATAATGCACAGATCAGCAGTTCTCAGTTCTCACCCAACCCAAGTCTCCAGCAATTTCACAGGGCTGTGATGAAAGAAACGTTTACAAGCCAAGACTGTGGCACCACGTGAATGGTTTCTTTTAGGGTCTCCGGTAATGTGGTAATGCGGGTTGCGGATCTGAAGATCTGCCGATCATACAATGGTTACAATAGGGTTATTGTTATGGTAAGAGTTACAGTTAGGGATAGGTACAAAAAAATAAGGAACAAAAACTAATAAAACGCATCTAAAATTGCGTTTTATTAGTTTTGTGGCACAAACTACATACACTGGGTTAGGTTAGATAGGGTTAGGGTTTTGTCCGCATCAAAATTTGCATTGCAACCCACAGTACGATCAGCAGTCCGCCATTTACCTGTGGCCTTCTCCTGTCTTCTTCATTGTTGTAATGGCACTGCCAGTGAGGGCAGTTGCACCCCCTTTGAAATGGCCATGCTGAGAACTTCTTGCTTCAACAGATTAATGGGGTGTCCTAACTAACTTACAATGTGGCTAACAGTCCAATAACTTAGAAACTACGAGCTATATGTAACTGACTGAACAGTACCTAGTGGAGTTTTCATTTACCTTTATCACTAACCAACACACTAACAACAAAAAAGCCATACATGTGACACTGCACAAATTAACTACTACATACAATGAGAAAGACAAGACTCACCAGACAGCATGGATCCATCGGTCCCAGAGCCACTACCTCCAGCTGCCGCAGATGCACCGACAGCTTCTAGAGAGTCGAAAAGGTCGACGACAAATGCGACAACGTTTTGCCGCAACTCCTCGGTGCAGTAAAGCAGGTCCGTGAGTGACAAGTGACACACAGCCGACGGAAAATGCTGCTTGCAGTACGTTATCACCCGCTGTAAGTTTGACACCTTACTAACGTCATCCGAAATTGCCAGCGATATTGCTGAAAAAGCATATACAGTTACCATCGTCTCTGCAAACATGCTACATCAGTAACTGTACAAAACTTACATGTTAATGTCACTACAAACATAAAAGTCAACATATGTGCACACCATGTCGACATATGTATGGCGATACAGTGAACTGCATTTATAATGAGAAATGATGTGTGGTTTACATCTTTTTTTGGAGCCGAGACGCAAAGAACCAGTCTACAAATCATGTGACAAAATGAGGCCAAATCTCGTGCATGACAGGAAGCCATGAGCAAACACTGTGCTCTGTAATATTACAATATTAGCAACTTCAAAAAATTTTTTCCTTTATCTTTTCAGAGCGAATTTTCATCAGATTTATCCTTTATATCTCAACAGACCATTTTGTACTTCAGACCTTTGACACTGTTGGTTGGTCTATGTAGCACGTAAAAATTGTCACCAAAATGACCTGTTATGTGTACGGTGGGACGTTAAACCATACTCACTGACTTACTGCAATTACTTGGTAAGTTATGATCACAAGTCCTTGGCTCAGTCACTATAAGCTTCAAGAATCAACAGAATTTAAGATCACAGTAACTGAATCAATTGGAATTCAGTAGTGAATGACATGGCTTATTGTGTATGGCAGCCAGCAGGTGACTTACAATTACAACACAGCATGCAGAAAACAACAGCTAAGCAGTTCATACAACAGTACACAACAAACTGTTGAAGTAAAATTGCATGATGGTGTGTATAAACAGTCAATAGCAGCACTTCCCAACTCATGTAGTTTGTCAAACAATACTGCAACGAAATACCATTGAACGGCAAGTCTGTGGCAGCATAAAAACTAATGGTGGAGGCAAGAAAGCAGCCGTCAGACAGCTGCTTTAGATCAGTCAGCTGTTTGTCCAGCACAGCGTTTCCAACACGTTTCTGCAGTGACAACGAACACTTGCTCAGCCAGAACAGCATCGAGTCTTCGACGGACATCGGCAGTTCGCTCGATGCCGAAAACGTTGTAAACCTCCTGCGCCAAAAGACCACACGATTAACTCGTTACCACCGAAATTATCGACGACAATGTTCCCCAATTCTATAAACTACGCACCAAAGATAGTCTACGAGTCAGCAGTCATGCTATGGCCATTTTTCTATGACAATCAGGATCTGCCTGTACCAAAAATCAATTTAGGCTTTATGGAGCAAAAGGTGGACCCAATGCTATCCAATCAGCAGCATTAAATGGCTGAAGAGAATAAACAGCAAAATAAAGACAACAGGCAGAGCAAGACAATATCTGCAATTTCACATAAAAGTGGATGTTCCCCCTTCATGCATAAACACTGTTCAATCCGGGGTCAATTAGACATTCATTTTTTGGTCCGCATTTAAAAAAGAAGACAGTATATTACAATTTTTTCCCAATCAAACTCATTACAAAGATCATGCTAACAATAAATACTGAAGCCAATGATTGTAATTATTGACTTTTGGCTTCGATAATTACTGTAGCATGAATTTTCTAATAAGGGTTAACCAAAAAAATTACTTTTTAGAGTGGTGTCCCTGCTGAAAAATGGCAGCTTAAACATTCTGTGCATATGAAAGCCAGAATATGTGCAACGCAATGACAGATATAACCTGACAGCCTGGACAACACGATCGACACTAGCTACAGTTGCACACCACGCCATCATCAGAGCGTCAATCAGCGACAGATGAGCCGCCTAACAATCAACAATTGGAAACTGTACTCAACATGAAGTGTAAAGATTACATTTAAGTGGATGGAGAAGTGAACATAATCAGTATGACAGTAAAGGTAAAAACGTTTAGCACTTACTCAGTGCTGCAAGTGGCATATGCCACCTCAGCAAAGCTGTGCATCACACACTGCCAGTATTCAGCATAAGCTGTAAGCCAAAGCCTGTGCACACCTGCAGCCAATGTCAGCCATACATAGCCCTCTGATTCGCTCGCGACATATGGCGCTATAGAAATGTGTTTTGATTGATTGATTTAAATGGTTTCCACCCTGGCAATTCATGTAAATATAATGATTACTACTTATTTACTGATCACGGAGGGATGGAAGGCTAGATAGGCTACATGGCTGACCAATAACGGACAGTTTATCCATAGATTGATTAGTGTTTAACGGCACTTTCAGCACAGTAAGGCTATATCATGCCTTTATAAGTTCTAGTTTGCGTTTTGGGAAATAGAAACACCCTGGGAGTCTTGTACATCTCATATGCAGTAGTGGATGACCAGCGACATAAATAACCCCCTCGTCTCGCATTGCTTTTTGTTCACAATGGCCCTTAAGGGGATGGAGCCAGCTCCTAACCCACAGTAATGGGGAGGGAGCAACAAGCTCGAAGGGGGCTCATTTAAGTTTGTTATGCCAGTGCCAAGACATGAAGGGAAATGACTCAACTGTCCTTTCAAGATAAAACAAAACACACCAACATAAAGATAAATCATGCAACCTAATAAAACACAAAAAAACAAACTCGAGGCCCAACCGTGCTGTGTGAACTGTTTTTGTTAACTGTGCCAATTGAAGAGGTTACACGTTCGCAATATATAAAACAGTTCTGATAATTCCCTCTTAACCTCCAGACAATCACCATAACTTTAGATGTTGTCAATTGGAGGCGAGGGGGCAGTTTATCCACAGAGTGGTCACCTGTAAACATGGATCAGGCACAGGTCAGGAAAAGTCTGCCAGCCAAAGACTGACATCCTAACCCTGAGCCACGCTGCTGCTGAGCCTGTTTTTCAATGTCAATAAATATAAATACATATTCATCACTATTCAATCACAGCAAATCATACACATATGACACACCATCAGATTTCACTGCACTCAAAACTCACGTTATGTGGCTGATCAGCTATCATTAGCAAATTCTCGACATCATCAACGTCGTCAAAGTCGGACAGATAAAAACCGCGACGAATCAACTGCTGAATGACACCAGCATGCCCTATATCAAAGTCATTCCAGCATGGATATTGACAAAGTCAACATCAAAATCTATAATGCACCATAAACTGTTGCTTTTTTGTAGTCATATATTCAATACTGTTGCAAACAATTGCCATGCTGTAACAACTTATGCATTGTTATTAATATTGTTAGTATTAGCATAATGTTACTATTTATTACACTTCTCTTAATTTCATAAACATTCATCATTACATC
>Ga0209568_1000568_pt1 | contig 13015 bp, 8 predicted proteins | sample WorMetOlspDAHAB2_FD_187406 | JGI IMG/M metagenome (GOLD analysis project Ga0209568, IMG submission 187406) | Marine gutless worms symbiont microbial communities from Max Planck institute for Marine Microbiology, Germany - Olavius sp. DAHAB.2... ...
CAAGAATATTAAGTCTGTATTAAATATTCTATGTGTGGCCTAATTTGTGACGTCATCACTTGCTGTGTTTGAAGCTTCGATATGGGTATAATCAACGCATTCGATGAAATCATGTTTAAAAACCACAGAAAAGGAGAAATATGGAAATAAAAGAAATTTTTACATAAAACTCAATCTAAAAGATTGTTTTGGAATGGAATTCACAGCTTTTTAAGGCGAGCTGACGCCAGAGGAAGCGCTGACATCATTTACCGTATCTGACGCATATCGCTAGTTCGCGGGTCAAGCATAGTTATTGAGGTCAAGAAGTAGGTCACGCATAGAATATCTAATACCAACAAATAATATTATAGTGCTTGATTCATTCTTTAATTTGACGAATAAATCTAATCTCGTTGAAAGTCTTTAATACAATTTAATACGATTTTTTGAAAATTTGGTAGTGGCTTACTTTTTTGGGCCACCCTATACCCTCGTCATGTACTGCTTGTTCGTTATGCGATGACGTCTCGCTAGTTTTTTAAAAGTTTTTTAATAGTGTTAAAAGTTTTATTTAAAAATTTTTATAGTTTATAGCTTATATCGAATTTATCACTTTGTTTCAGTAGCTTCCACCAGAACGTGTATTTACTTGTGCTATCAGTATCATACACTACAAATTTGCTATATACGTATAGGCCTATAAATTATGTTGTTAACTCTGGTGTAATGTCTATGTCTGATATTAAATAGGCTACTAAATTTATTGCATATCTTCTATCGTTCTAAATCAGCCGTCGTCTACAACTGTGGAGATGCAGTAATTAATCACGTACACAATCGTACGTAGGCTATAGGTCATGACTACCGCTATATACGCTGGCCGGAAAAATCGAACTTAGGTCCAGTGTATCAGCAGTCTTCAGTTATTGTTTAAAGGAATACTTCATATTATATAAACCTACAACGCGTGGTATCGCTATAGTCTTGTTAATGAAACTAAAGCGATCACCAAAACAGTTGCGATCGACATTTGTGTCCGATTGCGAAATATTGGTTTTTACACTATACGAGCAATATTGACGTGCAATAAGATTTATGGTAGGACTACCATTAGGGTTAGGGATATGGTTAGTCGTAGCTTCGGTGTTAGTGTTAGGGTTATTTAAGCGCCTCTGTATCCAAGGACACTATAAGCGCTATGCAAATGTTTTTAGCTTTAGGAGATGCTTTTTTTGTGGACTAGATCGTTAAATGGATAGCACAGTATTCATAAATAGGCAGGTTCTATGCAGGGCTGTCGATGAAAGTAACAGTCTAATATTGCCGGTGCAAAGGACACCGAGTGGCAAGATTATCCGGAAAATGAACAGCATCTAGCTGAGCGGGCGTGCGCGCGGTTCCACTGACATTGAGTTCCATGTTTGACGAAAATTGACGCTTTGTCCTCGGAGTTTCCGATACGTTACGATAAAGATCAACACGAGACGCCGCCGCCGCCGCCGGAAGTACTTGCGCGTCGACGGGTGAAGCGGAAGTGACGTCATCACAAGATGGAGGACAGAGTGATGAGACAGTGATGTGGCGTGGCAGTGTGAAGTAATGTTGACGTGAGCAGTCGCGGCGACTGTAACGTTCTGGACATGTGGCGTACGTGTCCGACCTTGAGCGACCTACATCTTCATCTTCAAGGTCATGACCTTGACCTCGAGCTTGTCTCCAGTCTCGTGAAGCGGTCCATGTCGGTAGAAAACGAGAGTCGAACGAGTTTTCTTGTACCTGGCATAATAAATTTTTCACAAATTTTTAATAAATCTTCAGCAGGCCTAATGCTCAACAAGTAGAAGAACTAATAGGCCTGCTACAGGCGAACTTTCAGTTCATTGATAAATTAGATTTGATTACACGGCATTGACAGCAAGTCAGCAACTAACCGTAGAAGAGCGCGGAGTGATATCAGTGAGTTCCTGAGAGTGGAAGTAGTTCGTCGACATTGGCGACAATGGTGACCTCGTTTGTCGCCGCCTTGCGAATGAGACAAGAACTATTAACGTGACCACGCCCACCAGTGCAGCCAGCGTCAGCACACCGACGACAACAAACGCGGTATTGTAGCGGGCCATTTCCGGGTCACGTGACCCAGCCGGAAGCGGAAATGGAAACGACCGATTGACGACGACGACCAGCTGAGCAGTTGCAGAACGTGGCACAATCCCGTCATCCATTGCTACAACTGTCACCCGATACTCGGCGTATGCGACACGCTCAAACCGGAAGTTGCGGTACACGACGCCATTTTGTCGCCGTATAGAGAACTTCCGGTCGGCATTGTCGCCTGTCGATAGCAGACGATAACTGAGTCGACTATTGCGACCTTGATCGGCGTCTGAAGCCAAGACACGAGTGACAGGCTGATGTAGAGGCTGCAATGGCGATACGGTGACTGTACCATTGGCTGCCGATGGGAACTCGAATACAGGGTCGTTGTCATTTACGTCGACTACGGTCACTAGCAGAGTTTCAGCAACAGACAGTTGTGGATGTCCGCCATCAGAGGCAACTGCCAGCAGAACGTAGCTCGACTCGCGTTCGCGGTCAAGTCGGCCTCTCAATCGCACTTCCCCTGTGTTACGGTCCACCTCAAACTTGGCCGACCCGGGCTGTCGCCGCTCGTCCTCAGACCGGAAGTAGTAATATATCCGGTTGTTGGGGGACGTTGCGTCGTGGTCGACCGCGGTAAGACGACCGATCACGTGACCGTCAGTCGCGTCTTCCAGCACCGACAACTCCAGTCCTCGTCCGCCATTACTGTTTCCGGTGGAGAGAAATGCCGGTGTTTGGTCGTTGACGTCGTCGATCGCCACTTCAACCAATGTACTTCCGGTCCGAGCCGGTAATCCGCGGTCGACTGCAAAGATGGTGACGGTGAAGAGCGAATATTTCTCGCGGTCGACAGTCTGCCGGAGTGTCAACACGCCGCTATGTCGATCCAAGTCAAACGCGTCGCGCGACGCATTGGTGACGTCACAACCGGTTGCGTCTGTGCAGTGTGCGGTGACGTCAGCGACGACGTAATCGATGTCGGCGTTGTCACCAAGGTCAAGGTCAGTCGCTCTCAGTTGAAGAACTGTAGCATCCGCCATATTGTTTTCAGCCACGTGAACTGTCAACGTCGTCACCATAAACAACCGGTATCGGTAAACAAGACACACAAAACAACTAATAATGGTAAAGAAAATACATTTCACAGTTTTTAAGTTCATAGTTCATTCGTTCTAATCGACGCATGTAATACAAATATGCACCGGCGCCGACTCCATAAAGCACGGGGGCACGTGCCCCCCACTTTTACAAATGGCTGAGCACCGGAGGCACCGTGAGTAGAAGAACAGCAAACAAGAAACTGACCAAACTGTACTGACCATCACGAAAGAGCTCTCAAAAACGACTAATTGTACTTGTAGAGCCAAAAAAGTGGAGTTCACGAGAAAAACATTTTCCGGCGCTTCGTGCCGGACGTGTGCCCCACTTTCAAGCCCGTTCCGGCCCCACTGCAAATATGCAGCAATTAATTATCTGAGGTGTCGGCAGGCTACAACGTCACGACAGGCTTGCTATACCTGTGTAGAGTGGTTGCGATAAATTGGGTTTGTTGTCGTTGACGTCATCAATGACGACTAGCAAGGTGCGGTGTGACGTCATGGCCGGAGTGCCGTTGTCATGGCAACTGACGTTAACCACGTGACTTGACTGTGTCTCACGATCCAATTCAGAGGCTGTTACCAGCTGCATGCACAAGACACGTACGACCATATTTCAGTGTTTATCTTTAACTGTCTGCTCTGCTACATGTTTTGCAGTTTATTTATTTCACTTCACGCAATTTGGGATAAATACACTCAAGCAATTGATTTCAGATTACTGTAGCCCAAATTCCACTTGGCTCATCACGTCACGTCTCGACGCGACTCGACACGTTCGACATGTCCAGCCAGTCGAGCTCGTCGTGTCGAGCCTGTCGAGCCGTGCTGTTCGACAAGCACGACACAGCCAAAATGCATGGGCTTGACACGTCGAACGTGTCGAGTCGTGTCGAGACGTGACGTGACGAGCCAAGTGGAATTTGGGCTTATGGCCTATATCTTCACGCTGGAAATTTAGATCGTAAAGGACGAATATAAGCTACTAATAGGCCTAATAACATATGTAAGCGGGGGTCATAGGGCACCTAACCACGCTCATAAACATTTCAGTCTCATGCATGGTCCACTGCCATTAACACACATATCGTCAGAGGCGGTATAATGACAACGTTAAACGTACAGTAAGTACATATGCTGCAAATAGCAGCAAGTATATCGATAATTTAAATTCCATTACATTCGTTGCAACCTGCAGATAGGCCAGTACTAATTGGATTGTCAAAAAATAATTATTATTCTTATAGCAATCGTACAAAGAGTATACATTACATATAAAGCAAAAGAAAATTGCATAGAAAATATACGAATGAACAGAATATAGCGGCTGTTGCCTGGTACTCGTTGTGGTGACGAGCTATGAGCCGGAAGTGGGCGTGGTCACGTGACTCGGTGACGTCACAGACAACGCGACTGTTGAGCGTGTGGTGCTGGTCTCGGTCAGTGACTGAGATGTAAGCGACGAATGAGCCGACTGGCAGGTGCTCGGAGATGACAGCTTGAGTCGGCCACGTGGCGGCCGCTGCGTGGCCAGTGCGATCCGCTGTGCTGGTCGTGGTGTCGTAGAAACGGGCGTCGTCGTCGGCGTCAGCCAGTGACGTGAGTGTGTTGATGGAAATGAGTGGAGCATTGTCGTTGACGTCCACCACTCGAATTATGATTGACACGTCGGCTGAACGAGACTCACGACCCCCGTCACTCGCCTCCACCTGCGTCGCATCATATTAACCATCTCTATTCGCCATTGCTGGTAGTACATAGAAAACAAAAACAAAAAGAAACGTCTTAACTAAAGACAGCTACCGGTATATACAACAGTCTATAGTTTCAACAGTGTGACTGTCTACGTTCGGAGTCGGACCCAAGCTAGAAAGTTTTCTGTTTATAATGTCAGTGAACAATGTACACACAATATTGCCAGAATGAAGTACCTTGGTTAGAAATTTCACTTTCCTCATATATATGGCATCACATGCATCACATGATATCACACAGCGAATGGAGACCGACTACGTGTAATAGCACATCGCTCGAAACGAAACGATTCGCAAATCACGGCTTGTACATAGCACAAGCTGCTGTATAAGACATGGGCCAAGTCAATGGGAGAGGGCGATTTTCGACCCCTCCACAGCTCCGAGGTACGTATTTACGAGGGAACTGGAACGAATGCAGCACGTTATCGCATGAATCGTGTCACATTTTCTGGCGAGTGGTATGTAGCGCTGCGGCGCGTCGTGGTCTTATCGGCGGCGAAGGTCACCCGATTGCGACTGACTCTCGGCGTCGCCGGCCGTCCCACCACGGCTATATATGCGATGCCGGTCCTTCCGTAGATACGTCCGCGAACCAGGAAGCTCCGCCGGGGTCCCAGGGACGTTCTACTTCGAGCCCTCCCACTCTCAGGGACGTTTTCGGACCGAGCGGACTGAAGGCCGTGCGCTCTGCCTCCGTTCCACAGCGACACAGGCTACACTGTGACTGGGACTGGCTGCCAGTGGCCATGTTAGACTTAGAAAAACGTGTTTAAAATGAACTACTTTATTTTAGTAAAACACACAATTTAGAACGAAACAGTGATTTAACTTAAAAAATAACTTTAGTGCTATGCAAACAAAACTAACTGCCGGGAATATATCAACTAAAAACACTCACAGGGGCCCCCTGGGACCCCCGAAAGAAACACTTGCTCGAGGTCTCAATTATCGGCAGCCGCCCTTTCCCGTAGCCGATGCTGCCGCGGCCAACATTTGCAATGCACTGCCTGACAATGTCGTTTCAGCATCATCTGTCCATCCGACACCCACTGTAAACTGTTCTGCTCCAGCATTCCTTCTGCTGTATGATCTACCACTTCGGTAAATCTTGAATGGTCCTATATTGTTAAAAGTCACCGACTGAAATATGGTTTGACTTACCCGAGCCAACTACGCGACGAAATTTACTGCATGCAGGCCTATCACGTCACTGAATCAGCACGTACGGCCACTGGGCTTTTCCATCGCTGGTCCGTTCACCTGGAAAAGTTTCCCGGACCCTGTCAGCAATCCAAACTCCACCGAAGCTGCTTGCAGTCGCCTGCGAAGTACATTTTGTTGGCACATTACTAGCGCACGTAGGGACGTTTTTCGGTGATTCGCTGTACAAATCAACATTTTGACTTTGATTTTGACGAATAAGATATATGGTTCTAATACACTGACGTTAAGTTCAACGAGAGGCAGTCGTTCGCGATCAAGCGGTGAAGCCAATCGCACTTGACCAGTGAGTCGATCAACGTTGAACAGCTGTGAGTAGATGCGCTGAGACTGCGTGGTGAGTGAATAGTACAACACAGCGTTGTCTCCATAGTCATTGTCGCGTGCCTACCACCACACCATTGTACCACCCACCAAGATACACGTCAAATAATGCTATACGATATCTAATAATAATACTATTATTATTAATAAATTGATTTATAAACTGCCGTAATATCGACAGTTATCCAGCTTTCAGACGTTCACTCGTCACATTTATTTAGCTGTGCTTTTTCGTCATAACTGTTATCCCATATATTCACTGATATTGTACTGCACAGTCGGCCATGTTTTTGTAGACTGGACACTAGAACAACATTTAATTGTATTTTATTGTATTGTAAGGTCGTAACTTCAAGAAGTGGGTTGAGGTAAGACGTGTGCGCTACAGTCAAACGCTGAACGAAAACAAGTAAGTTTTCAGCCGAACACTGATGGATCGGAAAGTCATTTGCTCAACACGATGTAACTGCATGCCACTTCGATCAGAAATAGCATGTCTGTTACCTACTGATTAGAAAGTTATTACTTGACAGTCAGCACACCATAGCGTAATTTTGGCGACAGTCTTCAATGCCGCTGGACCTCGAGTTTAAAACAATCTTCCGACGGACCCACAGCCAGATTTATCATACAGCCGATTCAGAGAGGCGCTGAATACTTAATTGAATTTTCGAGCAGTCTGGACCACATTGCAGTGTGTCTATAGATATACGCCTATAGGGGTCGTTTGGTAACAAGGGGAACGCTGGCGAGCCGAGCGGAAATTGGTGTCTGGGTCAAAGCACCAGGGGCTCTTTGCTGGAGGTGGGTATGAGAAGCAGTCTCTCGCTTTGGAAGTCCGGGGGTATTGACCCCCGGAAAATTTTTTTGAGATATTATACATGCAAATTCCTGCAATATAGTGCATTTTGGCTGGAAAATGGTTCGCAATGCCGTGCATAGTGCGTTATTAAACACTTTAACAATTGGAACGGCGTCTCCACTCGTCGAACTCGAAATGACACCTGACAGGCCTACTCTGATTTAATTAGTTCGTCGTCATTAGAGAAAATCATCAGCATAAATGGGAAAAGCTGCTCTGACCTGAACAGTGACGATAAGACTGCCAACTGGAACATTTTCCATCACTTCCACCTCGTACAGTTGACTGTCAAACACTGGACTGTTGTCGTTGGAGTCGACAAGCTCGACCAAAATGTCGACTGTCGCTGATAAGCTGGGCGTGCCACCGTCATACGCTGTCAGTCGAAGATTATACTCGGACTCCGACTCGCGATCGAGGTTTCCCACCACAAGCAGACGAGGTACCAGCTTAGAGTCGGCCTGGCGTGATTCTACACTGAGTGACAGCTTACTAGTGGGTGACGTCAGCTCATAGCGATGTACGCCGAACATGGAACCATCTGCATCAACGGCGACCGGAAGTGCATAACTACTTCCGGCGGAAGCAGACTCGCTAATGCGTAAGACTGCAGTTGACTGGTGAAAGTACGGGGCGTTGTCGTTGATATCGGTAATCTCAACACTGACTCGGATGATCCGGAAGTAGGAGGCCGGACCAATAGCCACGTCCACCGGAAGTAGACATGTCTTATTAACATAGCGACACTGTTTTACACCCTCACGGTCGATCTCGCCCGCTGTTCGCAATATACCCCACTTCTCATCTATAATCATCGATGCGCCTTCCGGCAGGGTCGACAGAAACCGGAAATACAACCGATTTACTACTTCCGGTGCCAGAAACTGACGCAGCCGTGCATCCGCCATGATGTCTGCCACCATCGTTCCGTTGGCGGCGTTTTCCGACACCGCGTAGTGCAGTGTTTCTATTTCCGCTCTGAACTTGTCTCCAAACCGGAAATAGTTTTTGTCGGCGAAAGACAGAAAGACGAGGCAGTCGGCAAGAAGCAACGCTGCTATTGCTGGTGACAACATTGAACAAAAATTACTTACTTCCGACTTGTGTTTATTTTTGACAGTGATTAGACTCGGTTATGATCAGCAACAAAACCATTTCCGGTTCCGGTTACAACCTGGAATTAGCGACTAATCACCGTTGTACCGAATACTTGCTCGTCCAGTAGTTTCTGTTCTGAAGCGACTGTGCGAGACGTATAGCAACACTCAATCCACATTCTGCGAGAACACAACTGAGTTCTGCGCAATGCGAATACTCGCTCACTGATTGTTTTCAGTGATCATTAGTCCAGGAATCGCGCACGCGCGCGAAGGCACACAGCATAGAAGACGATGCAGAGCCGTGCTCCAATCATCTGTTTTCTACTGCGTCACGTGACCGGTCAACCCTCTTACATCTCTGTGTGTATAGTTATCTGGTTAATTAACGCTTGTCAGCACAATATCTTATAACGTTAGTGCACTGTGTCCTGATACGTCTTGTAGAACGCAATGGTCCATCATCATATTGTCCTTTTAAGCGAAGCTTGGAAAACCACGATGTTGCTCTCCTCGTTGGGAAAAATAAGTAAGTAAGTAAATAATTTATTGTTCGTGAAAACATGCATAACATTATGAATTTTAGATATCAGCCACAGCTGGCAACAATAAGGATCTACATTTATAACTAACTAACTAACTAAACTTGAATTTCGACAGAAGAGTTAAAGGTGTGTTGACACAGGCATTGCGGGTTCGTGTGTTCGCGTCTTAAGTCCGAAAGCAATTATAGTCCAACGCCGGCTATGCCCACTTGGCACTTGGCACTTTTACGTCGGAGAGCGGCGGTGCGGAGGTGCGAGGTTGAGACGTGGCTGATACATGAGTCCGGTGGGACATAACGCCCGACCGAGTGTTACAAGTGCAGTCATAACGTGAGAATCATTGATATCACCAAGCACTTCAACGCTAATACATCATTAGCCTTCCAGTAGCTATAACCAGCCGCATCTAATGTCGACTGAGGTACATCTAGTGCTAGCCAGGAATCAGCAGACTCTAAAACTCCTGCGAGACGCCGAAACCAATTATCACATAACAACAACAACAACAATTATAATAATAATTATTATTATAAACTGATTTATAAAGCGCCGTAAGGTCGTAACTTCAGGGGCGCTGGCGGGAATGGGATGAGGTCAGACGTGTACGCTAGTCAAAGGCGAAACGAAACACGTATGTTTTCAGTCGAGATTTAAAGGACGGCGGAGAGTCGCTGTCGGTGATCCGTTTACTGTGCGATCGATGCGGCGTCTTAGCCGCCGCTTATAGGTTTTGAACATTCAAGATCGAGCTAACAATTTGACATCAATTATCGTAAACAGTTAGACTTTTTCGACATTAACGCGCAATTAGGCGGGGGCGGGGCCTAATGCGCAACTTGGCAGCGTGACAATTACAACCTAAAGTCGCACAAATACGTGCGTATAACAACTTATCGACAAGACACTAAAGGCGCGATTTTGACAGGCCAAACGCGTTTGCGGTTCGGTTTAGTTCGGTTTAATTTGGTTCACTTTGGTCGTATGCGCGGACAAAATCACTACGTTTCACTTCGGTTCAATATATATGGCGTCTGTTGATACAAAAAAATTTGAGAATAAGTTAGGGTAAGGGACACGTTAAGGTTAGTTGAGGGTAAAGACTATAGTCTTATGGATTAGAATTACGGAAACGCATTTTACGCGTTTGCGACAGGCATCGCGACGCAGTCATACCAGCGCCTTTTTTTTAGCAATTTCGGTGCATTTCAGCGATTGCTAGCAAATATAGCAACATGCATCCATCACTTCAAGCCTAGTATGATTATCCCGATAATTACGAATTACAGCAGCATCGGCGAAGCAGCGTGGCAGTAGAGTGGTACAAAAAGTGCATAACGACAGCCAGCAGTATATTACTAGGGCCGATACATAAAAATGCACACGGCATGAGTTTGGCGCCACTGACCAATGTTACATAGCCTATTCTATGACGGTGAATCTTCTGAGTAGTTACGTGCACTTCTACGAGAGCACCCATATGATTGCAATGTAATAGTTAGTGATCAGTGTATTTAAACCGCTGCAAAACATCAACTTACTACACATGATAGGGGCCTAATTACAATATTACAATTTTATTATTTTGGCATATACGCGTCCGGCATATTGAACCAAACTGAACCTGCTCGCGAGCTCGGTCCACTTTGGTCGCAAACCGAAATGCAAACGCGTTTACGTTTCACTGAAGCGGACGAGTCAAAATCACTACGTTTCCGAACCAAACCGAACCGGGACCGGTCAAAATCACGCCTTAAATCTAATCCTAACCTAGGGACGTGCGAAGCTTCGTGATTCGATTCGAGTTCGAATCGTACGTCCGATTCGAGATTCGATTCGTAGTGATGGTCCGATTCGAAATTTTCGAATCGTCAGCGCTGTCAATCGTCATTCGTAAAGAAACGATTGGTGGTGGTTAAATTTGCGTTTAAAGTCGATTTTGGGAGTTAAATAAGCGTACAACGGCATTGTTTGACGCGTTTTAGGACTGAATTGAAATGAAGAAGTACTCAGTTCCGTACGTCACTCTCGTTCGTTCACAATGCTAGTCGTCAACATATTATAGGCATGTAATACTGCAGTCCGTCAGGCTGTGTTACGGCTTGCGTGGTATATACGGCCGATTCAATTCGAGATTCGATTCTAACGAAAAAAATGATTCGCAGGTCCCTATCCTAACCCTAATCCTAACCCTAACCCTAACCATATTACTAAACAGCACGCAACAGAGTACATTCAACTAAATATAGTCACATGTACTACGTGTCCGTATAAATTCATACGAGACATGTTGTTGCACGGTCTGTAATACTTTAGGTTGTAATATTGTCACACTGCCGAGCAACTTTAGTCTATTGAAAGCACCTAACTCAATGGACAACATACTTACGATCGGCTGACATGAACAGCGATCGATCATTAGTCATATTGTTTCCAGTTCTGTTTACCCATTCTTCACATGGTGTTTATTATTTATTACGCTATGTGGTTAATTGACCTTTGTCAATACAACACCGTATGAGCTACGTAATAATCACGCATATGTTCCATGAATTTTTTTATTAATATAAATAAAACATGAACAAAATGGAATAAAACAGGCCGTAACATGAAAAATTAACTACAGAAGCCGCTGCATTCATTCATTCATTCGTTCATTTGCAACGAATATAAACAGAAATAAAAACAAGACAAACATAAACAAAAGAACACGTCGTAAATAGCGAAATGTGCAAACTTGAGATCAGAGGAGCACGCTAGATTGAGATGACTCCATAAGCTGATTAGTACTCGCCGAATGCAAAGCATCTGCCAAACACTGCAGCCTTCTTCGGTCGATTGGCCACAGGGCGAATGCGCCATTTGGCAGCAGCGCTGTCATCATCACCCCAGGCCACCAACGACGTAGAGATTATAACTGTTGTTGGAAGGATCGATCGAGTTAGTCAATGAATCGCAGTCATTACTCATCGGCAACGAAATTAATTATTACCGTCCTTAGGCTGGCAGAGATTTCCAATACGGGAATGTGAACATCGCCAGCAATGGGATCAGTGATGGGCTCTAGTTGAAAAAAAGTAGTTAAACTTAATTCAACTTATTTCCAACTTTTTTCACAAAAAAACAAGTTCTGCAATGCTAACAACAGCAATACAGCCTCATAGGCAGTCTGTGACGTCTATTGTCTACTGCCAGTCTGCCACCAACGGCCTGGCAAGCTCCTAAGTTATCAGAAAAGTTTTAGTGCTTGAGAATCGATCTCAAGAATATGTGCATGTCAAGCGTTTTGTCCTGCATACGGCATCACATAGCAGTCAACGCTTGTGCAGATGCACTGAAAAATCAGAAAATAGTTGTTTAAAAGTAGTTAAACTTTTAGTTAGTAACTACCTACAAAGTAGTTAAACTATTTGAGTAACTCAAAAAGGTAGTATAAACTTTTAGTTACAAGTACAACTTTTTTTATTTAACTAGTGCCCATCACTGAATAGGATGTCACCCGTAACAACGGAAAGTAGTAGAAATACGTGTGCATAACCACTAACCAACCGGACACTAAGTCTAATCCTATTCCTAACGCTAATCCTCACCGACACAATTCCCATAAATATTGTCTTCCAAATTCCCCGATATTCTGCACATTGTATTAGTTCACCACAACCCGCATCATTATACATAACGTCACTTTTCTTATGTTAAATTTATTAAGGATTCCGTACATCAAGAATTATTATAATCGGTTCACTGTTCTCCGATTTTTTCATAGTAGGCTATAAGAGGCAGTGTATTGTAGAAACCGACGCTTGAGAAATACTCTTATGTTGTGTGCAGGAAATGAGAATAACTAACGTATAGTAAAACAATGAATGATTGTATTGCAACGACATCACAAAACGATAGGCATTTAATGCCTTCAGCACGAACAGTAAGTAATGTAGTTGTAACATTTAAGCAGCAATAAAATGCAGGTTGGTAGCCAAAGTCTTGCAAAGCACGGGATGCGATGTAGTAAAATAATATTATGACTTTATCA
>Ga0209568_1000569_pt1 | contig 13015 bp, 18 predicted proteins | sample WorMetOlspDAHAB2_FD_187406 | JGI IMG/M metagenome (GOLD analysis project Ga0209568, IMG submission 187406) | Marine gutless worms symbiont microbial communities from Max Planck institute for Marine Microbiology, Germany - Olavius sp. DAHAB.2... ...
CGGGTCATCTCCTGTACAGGGTCGCAGTGCCCTAAAAGACAATCCAGCCTGAAACCTATCCGCCTCTCCCAACACCTTATCAGAGCCAGGATGCTTGACCGTTCACCCCTCATTCATGCCATCTCCTGTTCGGAAACACGTCCCCGCAGGTCGAAACCGCGGAAGGCATCGACGTAGGCGGCAAGCTGCTCGTCGGCGACACCGATGACCAGGATCGGTTCGCTGTGGGCACGCAGGTAAGCACCGGTGATCGTGGAGTCGCTGTCGATGGCCGCGACGATGTCGATGGGTTTTCCGGAGTATCCCACCGAGCCGACGACATCGAGGGTCGAGAACGCGTAGCCGACGATATTTCCGTCGGCGTAGATCGGTGCCGCCGGCGGATTGCCGCTGATCGCGCCCGCCCGCTCGGTACCGGGAAACACGGCCTCAAGGATGTCCGGCGTAATCGGCCCGGCGGATTCGGTTTCCGCGGAATCGCTTGGATGCGGTGCGGCAAGAACCGCGAACACCGCCGCAGCCGCGAAGGCCCTCGCCCAATTTGGTGGCCGGCGGCGGCGTTGGATCCGTTCGCTCATGGGACTCCGGATCGTCGCTGTGCGCCCCCGATTGGTCTGATTCACAGGGACTCGCGGGATTATCCCGCGCTGCAGCGGGCGCTTCCTTGACGCTGGTTAAGCGGCCACATCGCGGCATTTGCGTATGGTCGACTTGACCGCTGTCAAGGCAACCCCAATCCGATTGAGGGTACTTATTGCAGGTGCGAGATTCCTAGGAGGGGACCGATGACCCGAGCCTTTGTCACTGCGCTGCTGTCCGCAGCGGTAACCTTGGGGGCGATTTCCGCGATGGCCGCGGACAAGCCGAAGCCCGCCGATATCAAGAAACATGAAACGACGCCGGGCGGCAAATACGAGCCGCAGCTCGACGTGCTCCGCGACGAGAAGATGAAGGCGCCTGGTGCGGAGCCCGGCGTTCCGGTTCTCGGCGGCAACGAGTTTGCCCGCGCCAACCAGATCTACTTCGAGCGCTGCGCCGGCTGCCATGGCGTGCTGCGCAAAGGCGCCACCGGCAAGGCGTTGACCACTGACATCACGCGGGAAGCCGGCTTCGAGTACCTGCGTGACTTCATCACCTACGGCTCGCCGGGCGGCATGCCCAACTGGGGAACGTCGGGCGACATGACGGCCGACGAAATCGACCTGATGGCCAAGTACCTGCTCAACGAGCCGCCGCAGCCGCCCGAGTATGGTCTCAAGGAGATCAAGGCGACGTGGAACGTCATCATTCCGGTCGACAAGCGGCCAACCAAGCCGATGAACAACCTCGATCTCGACAACCTGTTCTCGGTAACGCTGCGCGACATCGGCCAGGTGGCGCTGATCGACGGCCATTCGAAGAAGATCGTCGAGACAGTCAACACCGGCTACGCGGTGCACATCTCACGGATGTCGGCCTCGGGCCGCTACCTGTTCACCATCGGCCGTGACGCCAAGATCACCCTCATCGACCTGTGGATGGAGCATCCGTCGACGGTTGCCGAGATCAAGATCGGCATGGAAGCACGGTCGGTCGAAACCTCGAAGATGAAGGGGTGGGAGGACAAGTACGCCATCGCCGGGTCCTACTGGCCGCCGCAATACGTGATCATGGACGGCGCCACCCTCGAGCCGCTGAAGGTCGTCTCCACCCGTGGCGTCACTGTCGACACCCAGGAGTACCACCCGGAGCCGCGCGTCGCCTCGATCGTCGCGTCGCACTACCATCCGGAGTTCGTCGTCAACATCAAGGAGACCGGCAAGATCCTGCTGGTCAACTACGCGGACCTGGCCAATCTCAAGGTCACGACCATCGACGCCGAGCGGTTCCTGCATGACGGCGGGTTCGACTCCACCGGGCGCTACTTCCTGGTCGCCGCCAACGCCCGCGACACCGTGGCCGTGGTCGACACCAAGGACGGCAAGCTGGTCAAGCTGATCAAGACCGGCGTCAAGCCGCACCCGGGCCGCGGCGCCAACTTCGTGCATCCGAAGTACGGGCCGGTGTGGGCGACCAGCCATCTCGGCGACGAAACCATCGCCGTGATCGGCACCGACCCGGAGAAGAACGCTCAGCACGCATGGAAGGTGGTGCAGACGTTGGAAGGCCAGGGCGGCGGATCGCTGTTCATCAAGACGCATCCGAAGTCCAAGAACCTCTACGTCGACACGCCGCTGCACCCGGAAGCCGAACTGGCTTCGTCGGTTGCCGTGTTTGACCTGACCGACCTCGACAAGGAGTACAAGGTGCTGCCGATCGGTGAGTGGTCGGGCATCTCCGAGGGCGTGCGCCGCGTTGTCCAGGGCGAGTACAACAAGGCCGGCGACGAGGTCTGGTTCTCGGTGTGGAACTCCCGCAACCAGGAATCGGCGATCGTCGTCGTCGACGACAAAACGCTCACCAAAAAGGCCGTCATCCGCGACAAACGGCTGGTCACGCCGACCGGCAAGTTCAACGTCTACAACACGCGGAACGACGTCTACTGAGGCTCTGCCGGCGTCCGGTGTCCGGGTCGCATCACGCGCCCCGGTCACCGGCGGTGGCTCAGGGAGGTCACGATGTCGGACAAGGCCGTCGTCTATCTCGTCGGGGCGGGACCGGGCGATCCCGAACTCCTGACCCTGAAGGCCAAGCGCCTTCTGGATGAAGCCGATGTGGTCGTCTACGACCGCCTCGTGTCGGCGGAGATCATGGCCCTGGTGCCCACGGGAACCGCACGGATCAACGTCGGCAAGCAGCCGAAGTGCCATCCGGTACCCCAAGAAGAAATCAATGCGCTTCTGGTCAGCCTCGCCCGGGACAGCCGCCGCATCATCAGGCTGAAGGGCGGCGACCCCTATCTCTTCGGCCGTGGCAGCGAGGAGGCCGCCTACCTGCATTCCAGGGGCGTCCACTACGAAGTGGCGCCGGGGGTGACCTCGGCATCGGGGTATGCCGCGTCGGCCGGCCTGCCACTGACCCATCGCGGCCTCGCCAGCAGCGTCCGCTTCGTCACCGGCCATTGCCGGGGCGACGTTGACCTCGACTTGGATTGGCAGGGACTTGCCGATCCCGACACCACACTCGTTGTCTACATGGGGATGGCGAACCTTTCCCAGATCGCCGTCCGGCTGATCGCCAACGGTTTGCCGTCGAACACGCCCGTCGCGGCGATTTCCAACGGTACCCGGCCAAATCAGCGGCGGATCATCGCCACGCTCGGCGATGTCCCCGGAGTCGCGTCCGAAGCCGATTTCGATGGCCCGGTGTTGTTCGTCATCGGCCGCGTCGTCGAGCTCGTCGACGCCTTGGGGACCGGCGACTCTGACGCACCCGTAGGGCAGGTGGCCCGCCATGCGGACGTGGGCTAGAACCTCCGTACTCGCCACTGCCGTTGTCGCCGCCGCCACTTCTTTACCCGCACAAGCGGACGCGCCTCGCGGCGAACGCGAAGCCGCGCTGCGCAACCTCCTGGTTCACGACTGCGGGTCCTGCCACGGGTTGACCATGAAGGGCGGTCTCGGGCCCCCGTTGCTCCCCGCCGATCTCGCCGACAAACCGGACGAGGGACTGATCGACACCATTCTCGAAGGCCGACACGGGACACCGATGCCGCCTTGGGGTACCGAACTGACAGCGGAGGAAGCGGCGTGGATCGTGCGCACACTCCGCGAGGGGGTCGCCCCATGAAGGCGATCCTGGCACTGCTTGTCGCCGTCGCCGTACTGGCCGGATCGGCTGGCGCGCCGGCTGCCGAGCCCATGCTGCGCGGCACCGGAGACCTCGGCATCGTCATCGAACGGGCGTCCGGATCGGTGCATGTCATCGAGACCACCGGGCGCTCCGTCGTGGCAACGGTCCCTGGGCTCGGCGATCTGAGCCACGCGTCCGCGGTGTTCTCCCGCGACGGCCGGTATGCCTATGTGTTCGGCCGGGACGGCGGGCTGAGCAAGGTCGACCTGCTCACCGGTACGTTGGCCGGACGCGTCGTCCAGGCGGGCAATGCCATAGGAGGTGCGATCTCCCAGGACGGGTCGCTGGTCGCCGTCTCCAACTACAAACCCGGTGGGGTGAAGGTGTTCGACAGCCGCACCCTGGACTTGGTGGCCGATATTCCCGCGGTCGACGGTGATGGGGAGCGGTCCAAGGTGGTCGGACTCGTCGATGCGCCGGGCCAGCGGTTCGTGTTCAGTCTTTACGATGCCGGCGAGACGTGGATCGCCGACCTCTCCGATCCGGCGCACCCGCGGCTGACCAAGTTCACCGGCATCGGCGACCTTCCTTATGACGCCCTGGTCACCAGCGACGGCCGCTACTACATCGCCGGCCTGTTCGGAGAGGACGGCTTGGCGCTCCTGGACCTGTGGAACCCGAGTGCCGGTATCCGGCGTATCCTCGACGGCTACGGCCGCGGCGACGAACCGCTTCCCGTCTACAAAATGCCGCACCTGGAAGGCTGGGCGAAGGCGGGCAACCGGTTGTTCCTGCCGGCGGTCGGCCGCCACGAGCTCCTGGTCGTCGAGGCCGGCACGTGGCGCGAGGTCGGCCGCATTCCCGTGCATGGCCAGCCGGTGTTCGCCGTCGCCCGGCCAGACGGGCGCCAGCTCTGGGTGAACTTCGCCCACCCGCGAAACGACACGGTGCAGGTCATCGACACCGAATCGCTAGCCGTGGTTCACCAGTTCCAGCCCGGCAAGGCGGTGATGCATTTGGAGTTCACCCCCCGCGGCGAGCAGGTGTGGATATCGGTCCGCGACGCCGGCCGGGTCGACATCTACGATACCCGAACGTATGAGCGCGTCGGGACCATTGCGGCGGAGAAGCCGAGCGGCATCTTCCTGACCGCGCGGGCCAACCGGACGGGGCTCTAGAACGATGGATCTCGAAACGCTTGAACACAGGCTGCTCAACAACTACCAGCGCGATTTCCCGCTGGAGCCGCGGCCCTTTGCCCGCATCGCCGACGACCTTGGCGTCAGCGAAGACGAGATTCTGGCGACCATCACCCGGCTGGGCGACGAAGGCACGATCGGCCGCGTCGGCGCGGTCATTCGGCCCAACACGATCGGTGCCAGCATCCTCGCGGCAATGGCGGTACCCGCCGACCGGTTGGAGGACGTCGCCGCCATCATCAGCGCGCGGCCGGAGGTGAACCACAACTACGAGCGCGAACACGCGCTCAATCTGTGGTTCGTCGTCACCGGTCCCGATCCGCTGTCGATCGAACGAGTTCTCGCCGAGATCGAGCGGGACACCGGCTTGGAGACCGTGCACCTGCCGCTGGTCGAGGCCTACAACGTCGATCTGGGGTTCGATCTCCAATGAGGACCGTCGACGCGACAGACCTGCGCCTTCTGGAGGCGATCGAGGATGGACTGCCCGCGGTCTCCCGACCCTACCGCGACGTCGGGAATCGAATCGGTCTTTCGGAGGACGCGGTCATCGGCCGGCTAAAGGCACTGATCGAGAACGGCGTGATCTCGCGACTCGGTGTCATCGTCCGCCACCGCGAGCTCGGCTACCGCGCCAACGCCATGGTCGTCTGGGACGTGCCGGACGACAGGGTCTCGGATGTTGGCCGTCGGCTCGCGGCAGCGCCGTTCGTAACCCTGTCCTATCGGCGGCCGCGGCGCCCACCGGTCTGGCCATACAACCTGTTCTGCATGATTCACGGCAAGGACCGCGAGACGGTCGAACGCCAGATTGCGGGGCTGATTGCGGACCACGGGCTCGGTGGCATCGACTACGCCGTGCTGTTCAGCCGCCGACGCTTCAAGCAGCGCGGTGCCCGCTACGGCGCGCCCGCCCGGCGCGAGGTTGCGTAATGGATACGGTTGACCGCAACATCGTCAATGCTTTGCAGGGCGGGTTCCCGATCTCGGATCGCCCGTACGCCGAGGCTGCCGAAGGGCTCGGCATCAGCGAGGCGGAACTCATCCGAAGGCTCCGAGACATGCTCGCCGAGGGTGTCCTCAGCCGGTTCGGCCCCCTTTATCACGCTGAGCGCCTCGGCGGCGGGTTGACGCTCGCCGCGATGGCGGTGCCGGAAGACCGGTTCGACGCCGTCACCGCGATGGTCAATGCGCATCCGGAGGTCGCCCACAACTACGCCCGCGACCACGCACTGAACATGTGGTTCGTCCTGGCGACGGACACGCCCGATCGTATCGACGCCGTGATCGCCGAGATCGAGTCTGAGACAGACTTATCTGTCTATTCGATGCCGAAGATCGAGGAGTTCTTCATAGGCCTGAGGCTGGAGGCATGAACGAGATCCGCTCCGCCCCGTCCATCGATGCCGTCGATCGCCGGATCATTGCAGCGACGCAAACCGGTTTGCCGTTGGTGGCGATGCCCTATCACGCCGTCGCCGAGAAGCTCGACCTTGAGCCCTCCGAGGTCATGGAGCGTATGCGGCGCATGCAGGACCGCGGGATCATCCGCCGGGTCGGTGCGGTGCCCAATCACTACCGGCTCGGCGTGACCGCCAACGGGATGACCGTATGGGATGTGGCGGACGATGCCGTCGCCGAGATCGGCCCGGCCATCGGTGCCCTGGACTTCGTCTCCCATTGCTATCACCGGCCGCGCCACCTGCCGCTCTGGCCCTACAACGTGTTCGCCATGGTCCACGGCCGCAGCCGCGAGGAGGTGGAGGTCAAGGCGGCGGAGATTTCCGAGCTCGTCGGCGATCGTTGCCGCGGCCACGAGATTCTCTATTCGACCCGAATCCTTAAAAGGACGGGCCTGCGGATCGCGGAGTGAAACGACCATGTTCCGCATTACCCAGTTCATGAACGAGATCAGCCGGCCGACACCGGCGGGGCCTCGTCGCGATCCGCCGGGCCCGGTGGTGATCTGGAACCTCATCCGGCGCTGCAATTTGACCTGCAAGCATTGCTACTCGATCTCGGCCGACCATGACTTCCCCGGCGAGCTCTCCACCGAGGAAGTGTTCGCGGTCATGGACGACCTGCGAGCGTTCCGCGTTCCGGCACTGATCCTCTCGGGCGGTGAGCCGCTGCTGCGTCCTGACATCTTCCCGATCGCCCGCCGGGCCAAGGAGATGGGCTTCTATGTCGGCCTGTCGTCCAACGGGACGCTGATCGACGAGGCCGTCGCGTCGCGCAATCCGAAGGAGTTCGTCACCGGCAACAATGACGCTGACGGCGTCTATCTGCTGCACTGGGTCCGCGCGCGATTTCCCGAACACGCCGATCACATGGCGGCCAAGCTCGTCCAGTGGGGCGGCAATGCGTCGGGCGTCAACGTCGCCAACATCGACAACGTCGGTGACGTGCATCCGGACACCATGTGGTGGCACCACACCCTGGGCAACGTCCGCACGCGGCCGTTCTCGGCGATCTGGCCCGACACCTCCGATCCAATCATGGCCGGCCTCAAGCGCCGCCCGCGCGTCATCGAGGGCCGCTGCGGCGCCTGCCGGCATTTCGACATCTGCGGCGGCAACACGCGGGTCCGCGCGCTTCGGCTGACCGGCAATCCCTGGGCCGAGGACCCGGCTTGTTATCTCACCGACGACGAGATCGGCGTCGACAGCAACGATGACCGTCTGCAGGTGCGGCCATTCGGAAAGGGTGATCATGCGGTGGGCGCGGTTTCAGGTTAGCGCGACCGCAGCGGCGATCGCCCTGCTCGCGGTGCCGGCAACGGCGGGGCCCAATGCGCCCGCGCTCTACGCCGAGCACTGCGCCGAGTGTCACGGTGCCGATCGCCTGGGCGGCATCGGCCCGGCCCTGCTGCCCGGCAACCTCGGCCGGCTCCGCGAGGCCGCGGCACGGGAGGTGGTGGCCCGCGGTCGCCCGGCGAGCCAGATGCCGGGATTCGCTGACGCCCTGTCGGAGCAAGAGATCGCCGCGGTGACAGCGTTGGCCTACGCGCCGCTTCCAAGCATGCCCGATTGGACCTTGGACGACATGGCCGAGAGCCATGTCATCCACGCCGAACCGGGATCGCTGCCGGAAGCGCCGGTCCACGGCGCCGATCCGTTGAACCTGTTCACCGTCGTCGAATCAGGTGATCACCATGTCACCATCCTCGATGGCGATCGGTTCGAGCCGCTGTGGCGGTTCGAATCCCGTTTCGCGCTGCACGGCGGCGCCAAGTATTCGCCCGACGGCCGGTTCGTCTATCTCGGATCGCGGGACGGCTGGGTCAGCAAGTACGACCTCTATGGGCTCAAACCGGTCGCCGAGATCCGCGCCGGCATCAATACGCGGAACATCGCCGTTTCCGCAGACGGCAAATGGGTCATGGTCGGCAACTTCCTGCCCCATTCCCTGGTCGTTCTCGACGCCGCGGACCTTCGTCCGGTGAAGGTCATTCCCGTCGGCGACGGCAAGGGAACGACATCCCGGGTCAGCGCCGTCTACACCGCCGCGCCACGGTAAAGCTTTGTCGCCGCGTTGAAGGACATCCCCGAGATCTGGGAGATCTCCTACGCAGCCAACCCGAAGCCGGTACCCAAAGGCCTGGTCCACAACTACCAGCCGGGGATGGAGGAAGGTGAGTTCGATTTCGGGCCGTTCCCGGTGCGGCGGATCGTTCTCGACGACTACCTCGACGACTTCTTCTTCGATCCGCCCTACCGCAACCTCATCGGTGCCGCCCGCAACGCCCGCAACGGCCAGGTCGTCAACATGAACGTCGGACGCAAGGTCGCCGATATCGACCTGGACGGCCTGCCGCACCTGGGCTCAGGCATCACCTTCCCGTTTGAGGGCCGGCCCGTGTTGGCGACGCCCCACCTCCGCGGCGGCATGGTCAGCGTCATCGACATGGCGACCTGGCGGACCATCAAGCGGATCGAAACGCTCGGGCCCGGGTTCTTCATGCGCAGCCACGAGAACACGCCCTACGCATGGGTGGACGTGTTCTTCGGCCCGGACCGCGACGCCCTTCATGTCATCGACAAACGCACGCTGGACGTGGTCACGACCCTGCGTCCGGCCCCGGGTCGCACCGCCGCCCACGTCGAGTTCACCCGCGACGGCCGGTACGCGCTGGTCAGCGTCTGGGAGATGGATGGCGCCCTGGTCGTTTATGACGCGGCGACGTTCGAGGAGGTGAAGCGCCTGCCCATGCGCAAACCCTCGGGGAAGTACAATGTCTACAACAAGATCACGCTCTCGGCCGGGACCAGCCACTGATCCGCGCCGCGCGCGGGCCCTGGTCCTCGTCGGTCACGGGTCGACGCGACGGGCGGCGCCCAATCGGCTGCTCGGACGCCATGCGGAAACCATCGCCCGCCGCGGGCTGTTTCCCAAGGTTTGCGTTGCCGCCCTGCACGGCGAACCGGGACCTGAAACGGCGCTCCGCCGGCTCGGCGGCGATCCGGCGTGGATCGTGCCGCTGTTCATGTCCGACGGCCGCTATACGCGCCGGCGCATCCCCGAGCTGTTTGGCGTCGATGGGACGGCGAGCGGATGCGGTTTGAGCGTCCTGCCGCCGCTGGGCCTGCACCCGGGGATTGCCGAGATTGCGACCGATCGTGCGCTCGATTGGGCGCGGGACGAAGGGGTTCCGCCAGCGTCGGTGACTTTGGTGCTCGTCGGGCACGGGTCCGCGGATGACCCGGCGTCTCACGACGCAACGGATCTGCAGGCGAGTCGCGTCCGGGAAACGGGGATCTTCGGCGCCGTCAAAACCGCCTTCCTCCAGCAGGCTCCGAATTTCACCCAGGTTGTCCGTAGTGTCGGTGGTCCGCTTGTGGCGGTCGGCCTTTTCGCCGCCGACGGCGTGCACGGTGCCGAAGACGTGCCGCACCTCATCGCCGAAAGCGGTGCCCGTGGAGCGGTCTATCTGGGGGCCATCGGCGGCGACCCGCGAATACCCGATGTTATCATCGATCTGGTCGGCATCCAGGCCTGAGTTCGTTCCGCAAGTGGGGCGGCGAAATTTGATCAACGTCAAGTAACGCCAGCACGTTATTGCGCCAAACTTGAGAGCGTGCGGACACTGAACGTCGGGTGCGGCCGGACTATGGATGTTGCGTGTTCAGGATTTGCCGGCGAAGCGGCGCCGAGATCCAGTTGCCAAAGGTGCGCCATGTCGTTGGGTGCCGATTGGGGGCACCTCGGCGGCGACGAGCTTGCCATCATCGATGCAGCGCGGGTGACACGCGAGTTCCGTCGCGGTGAGACCATTTTCCACGAAGGTGCACCCTGTGCCGGCCTCTACTGTGTCGAAGACGGACTCGTCTGTACCCGGAAGATGGATTCGGTCGGCAACGCGATCCTGTTGCGTCTGAACTACGCCGGAGACCTGCTCGGTCATTGCGCGGTGCTTGCGGGAGCGGAATACAAGGTCACGGCCGAGGCCTTGGAGCCGACCCGCGCGTGCTTCATCGACACGGCGACTGTCCGCACCTTGTTGGGCCGAAGCACCGGTTTGGCCCTCAATCTGCTTCAGCGCCTCGCGGCCGATCTCGACGACGCCGAAGAGCAGGTTCTGCGCGTCACGACGCTGCCGGTGCGCGCCCGGGTCGCCCACCTGCTGCTCGTGCTCAAGGACCGCTACGGCCAGACTGGATCGAACGGCGGTTTCCGGCTGCGCCTACCGCTTTCCAGGCAGGACATGGCATCGATGATCGGCATTCGGCCCGAGTCCATGTCGCGAACGATCCGTGGCCTGCAAGCCGATGGAATCGCGCGTTTTTCCGGCCGCGTCGTTCACGTTCCGAAAACCTCGCGGCTTCGGCGTGAGCTCAGCGGTGGCGGGACTGATGGTTCTGGATACGCAGCCCCGAAACCCGTGGAGCTGCTTGCGGGCCATCTCTAGAACCCGAACCTGAACCGGGTTTTATCAGGTCGGATACCGCACTAAGGTGGCGTCCACACGTCCACCCGTACCGGATCTGACCGACGATGAGCTCGCGACGCCGCCTAGTCCTCGGATACGTGCTGGGTGTGCTCCTTGCGATCGCGTCGGTCGCGACTACCGGGGTGCGGGCGCAGGATCTGACATTCGTCCGCATCGGGACCGGCTCCACCGGCGGCACCTACTTCCCCATTGGTGGTTTGATTGCCAGTGCCATCAGCAATCCGCCGGGTTCGCGAGCCTGTGCGGAAGGCGGAAGCTGCGGGGTGCCCGGCGTGATCGCGGTAACCCAATCGACGCAGGGATCCGTCGAGAATGTCCGCGCCGTCGCTGCCGGCGAACTCGACATGGCACTCAGCCAAGCCGACGTCGCGTTCCATGCGCATTTCGGCAACGGCGTTTTTGCCGGCGACAAACGGCTTCCCAACCTACGTGCCGTCGCCAATCTTTATCCCGAGGAAGTGCACATCGTCGTGCGCAGCGATTCCGGCATCCAGTCGGTTACCGGACTCAAGGGAAAGCGGGTATCGCTCGGGGAAAAGGCCTCCGGCACACTGGTCGTCGCCCGTCTCGTCCTCGCCGCATACGGCCTGAACGAACGAAACCTCAAAGCCGTCTATGAATAAAGTCGGAACCTCGGGCGACATGCTCGTCGCCGGAGAACTCGACGCCTATTTCATGGTCGGTGGCCATCCGATCAACGCGATCATCGACACCGCCGAGGCGACCACCGTCAAGCTCGTGCCCATAGCCAGTGCGGAGGCGCACACGATCACCACCGACCATCCGTTCTTTGCGGCCACGACGATCCCGGCCGGTGCCTACAAGGGCGTGGCCGAAACGCAGACCATCGGTGTCGGCGCCCAGTGGGGTATGGCCGACCTCGACGAAGACCTCGTCTACGGGGCGACAAGGGCGCTCTGGCACGCGAACAACCGGCCGCTCCTCGATCGTGGCCATCCGAACGCCCGGCGCATTCGCCTCGAGACGGCACTGGATGGCATCGCCATTCCACTCCATCCTGGCGCCGAACGGTACTATCGCGAAGCTGGATTGATCCCGCCGAAATGACCGCCGATTTCCATCTCAGTCCCGGGCCGAGCGACGACGCCACGCCCATCACGCCGGTGCGCGCCGACGACTTGCAGGCATGGCTTGACGACCAGTCACCGGAGCTTCGGCGCTGGGTCGGCGACACCGGGTTTGCCGCCGAGGCGGGAAGCTCGTGCCTCGTGCCGGGGGGAGGCGGCGAACTGGCGCGTGTCCTCGTCGGTGTTGGCGCCGAGCCGACGCCTTGGGACTGGGGAGGGTTGCCGGCCAAGCTTCCGGCGTCGACCTAATTTCGTCGATGCAAATCTGGACCAGCCGGCTGCCGATGCGGCGGCGCTGGGCTGGGGCCTCGGCGCCTATCGGTTCGAACGCTACCGCGCGGTGCCGGGCGGACTTGCCGATCTCGTCTTTCCCGAAACGTGTGATCGGGGCGCGGTCGATCGCGCGTTGGCGGCGACCTACCTGGTGCGCGATCTGGTCAATACGCCCGCCGACGACATGGGGCCCGCGGAGCTGGCGGCTGCGGCGGAAGAACTGGTCGCCGGCCACGGCGGGCGGAGCTCGGTAATCGTCGGTGACGACCTTTTGGCGGCCAACTATCCGGCGGTGCACGCCGTCGGCCGCGCCAGTGCACGGGCGCCCCGCCTTGTCGATCTCGCGTGGGGCAACGACGCGGCGCCGCGGGTCACCCTCGTCGGCAAGGGCGTGTGTTTCGACTCCGGCGGTCTGGACCTCAAGCCGGCATCGGCGATGAAGCTGATGAAGAAGGATATGGGCGGCGCCGCAACGGTTATGGGCGTTGCGAGCATGGTGATGTCGGCCGGCCTCGATGTGAGGTTGCGGGTGCTGATTCCGGCGGTCGAGAACAGCGTTGCCGGAAACGCGTTCCGGCCCCTCGATGTCGTCCAGACCCGTAATACCAAGCTGCATTGATCGTGACTCATTAACGGCTTGTTGATGGATGGCGTGATTCAAAGGGTGGGGAAACGGTAGAGGAGTTTCCCATGGGCCTGGCCATTCCCCTTCGCTCGGACTACGACGGATCGACCCTGCGACGCCTTGCCAGGGGTTCGGAGGACGCCAACCAGGCGCGTCGCTTGTTGGCGTT
>Ga0209568_1000570_pt1 | contig 13006 bp, 10 predicted proteins | sample WorMetOlspDAHAB2_FD_187406 | JGI IMG/M metagenome (GOLD analysis project Ga0209568, IMG submission 187406) | Marine gutless worms symbiont microbial communities from Max Planck institute for Marine Microbiology, Germany - Olavius sp. DAHAB.2... ...
AGAACGGTGATCAAAGTCCGCTAAACGTCGGCGTCGACGACGAACTGGACACGGTGGACATCACGCGGCGGGTAAGTGAAGAGCTGCGCCGCTGCAACATCTCGCAGGCGCTGTTCGCCCAGGCGGTGCTCGGCCGCAGCCAAGGAACACTCAGCGATCTTCTCCGCAAACCGAAACCGTGGGCACAGTTGAAGTCCGGTCGCGAGACGTTTGCAAGAATGCAGCAGTGGTTGTTGGAACCCGAGAAACAGCGCCTAGCAGATCTCAACGTGTCGGGTGAGCAATATGCATTCAGCTGCAGTATCAGTGCAATGTGCTAGCTGAGCAGTCACTCATTATTATAAGATTAATAAAATTGATGCAGTAATTGTTGCTAGAGTATACAGTAGAAGAGCAGTAGCTGTAAGTGTGGTGTAAACTGTAACCATAGTTGTTAAAACCAACCCAACATCCTCACTGTAGTCACTTCACACTTTCTGGATGCAACCTGTGTACAGAAGTTATCATTGCAATTTTTTAAACAAAACGTGTAGATGTGGCAGTGGGGTTGGCTGTGTCAGCAATGGTACTGAATGTGAGCTATGCAGGTTGTGATGTGTTCTGGAACTAGCTAAGATTCAAAAACTTCATGAGCACTGCAACATGGCCACTGCAAGCGAACAGTTAAAATGGAGAGGATTACAACAAAACAGCCCGTTGGTTTACACACACTGGAAATTGCATTTACTATTAATAAGCTATTTTCGATAACATGATTGTGAAACTAATGATTTAGTTATTTCGGGATGCTATGTGAGGATTGAGTACTGACAGATCATATGGTGAACCTTTCCACCGAGGTTTATGTACCGTTTTATTTTTTAAATGAAGAAACTAAATCACGTGTGCGAAATCTCACTTCAAGGCAGTAACTTTGACCGAGTGATTGACTGCTGCCAACAGATCACGCAGTGTTTCAATCTCACTGATTTCAGAACTGAAGATTGTTTGAATTGTACATGTGTTGTAGACTTTCCACATACGGAGACTGAGAGTCAGTAAAGAAAGTTTAGTCGCCAATGTGCTGCAAAATACGGAGATTTTCAAAGTGACTGCGGATCACAGTTGGTTATGTGGTGGCAGACGTGCATTGTGCTGGTGGCTCTTCGATTGTTGTTGCTTAAATGTCCTAATCTAAAGGGTTGCTGCTCTGGCTGGCCTTTGATTTTAAAACAATAAAAAGTCCTAAACTTGTTTTAGAAATTCAGGACAAGGCCTTGAAAGGTTTTGAATCTAGCTCGAGCCTGTCAAATGTCCGATGGCCGCAGGCTAACAGTTGACAGCAACCGCATGTTGCTTCTCATTGTCGCATAAACGTGGGGACTTGACATGTTTCCTGTTGATGTAAGAACGGACTATTTTATGGTACAGTATGTTAAAAATTGTGGATTAAGAGCCTTAAATGGCCTTGAATTCTTGAAGGAAAAGGCACTGAATTGTGTTGGACAATAGGTGCAGGAACCCTGAAGGCTAGTCACTGTATTGCCAGCAAAATACAAGGGGCGCATGTTTTGGATTCAAATGCCACAATCGTTGTCTTTATACATTTACATGTGGACACGTTGTGTGCTTGGTTCATGATACAAATGGATCACTTTGAAATTACTTTTGTCTTATAGCATGTAGTAACTTTTTATATTACATTACCGATGCATTTTTTGTTTGTTACTTACTATTTATGCACTATTTATTTACCATACTAGTCACATTCCATTTTGTACGAGTGTTTTTGTGATATTTCCAGTGTGTTTGACATTCTGTTGATGATTGTGCCAATGTTTTTGTCATAATAATGGTGCCATACATGCAGTATTGATATTTAGTCATGTGTAAAGTATGTACATATACTATGTGTTGTTTTTGCATGTGGGATTAACAGTAGAGGGTGCACCAATAAAAACAATCCCATAGAAACTGCTGCATATCAAGAATGGAAGAATCGAACATTTGCACTTCACTCGTGTATTTGCATAAAATATCCTGAGATTTTCATTGGAACAACCTGCAAAAGACAAGTGTTGTCTTGTCAATGAAATCCATATTGCAAACAAAGTGGTCTTCATCTTGGTAGCATTTGTTGGATTTGACGAATCTGTGATTATGTGTTTTAGCATAGGGTCCCACATGATAATCAGATAGATTATCTGGCAAATTTGGTGGTAACTCATCTTTTCTTTTTCAATGCTATTTACACCAGAATGAGGTTATTTAATGTCTATTTTTTGACTAAAACTAAATACTGTAATGCAGATTGCTTAGCATGCATTCTGAATCATTCTCTCTGGTTTGATTCAATTCTGGGAATAGCTTTTTGGTACTTCTCGAGCAGACATTCCTTTATTTGGCTGAAACCATTACACATGTTGATAACACTTTCTGCTCAGATATTCTGAATTTTGGCAGCATTCTAGACTTCGTCTATACTTTCGACCCCGAAGTCTGTTTCCATTTTAAAATATTGCAACTGCGTTGTAGTCTGGTGTTAGTGCATCATGTAGCAATATGACAGACTGTTTTTTAATTGTATATGCTACTGATTAATCAGACAATTCTGTTTTATCGATGATAAACAATAAAAGATTTGCCAAATTATTTATGCGTCTCGCCATTATATTAACATACAAACAAGGTTCACAGACGTGCAAAAATGCAATTTGTGATTTGAATGGTATTCAATCCAGAATGTTCACGTTTGCTTTAAATAACATCACAGTAACGGTCATAGATGGCTAACTGCAAAAAATGTGTGTACACTACACACACTCTTTGTAACTGAATTTGCCATGTTATCATCCTCATTATCATCATCATCATCATCACACGTCTTATTCCAATACATCGACAGCAGCACCCTTGACTACTGCAACTATTCGTCCAATTGCTTTACTTCCACATCATCTTTCTTCTTCTGAACATCGGGCTTCATTGCCGGGAACAAAAGCACTTCCTACACATAAAACAACCGATTCTAGTATGGTGACAACAACTCCGTGTAAGTTCATTTCGTTATTTGGTTACAATCTTATCAACATGAGAATATTTACCTCAATTTCCAAGCACTAAGTTCACAGCTACAAAGATATAACCACGTAATCGATGATGCCATGTCACTGAAGTGGTTTGCAGGTGCTCGTTAAAAACGTGTCTGTCTACATGGAGTTTATTATTATTATTATTATCATTATGCCACATTCATTACACCACAACTGCAGCATGAAGCATTCACATATACAGAGACAAATATACGTATACATTACTGAGTCCATACTAATGGATGTGCTACACAAAATGACAGTGACATTGTGAAAAGCTTCACTCGTCAAAAATGGTCGCATCAGACGAAAATACTGCAATACTGCTGGCACTATGTAATACGAAAAAAACATACTACTGCTACTGCAACTGATTTTAATAATAACGGCAGTAACATGCACACAGGGGCACCTACATGTACAAGATTATGGTAGTAAACAAGTCTCCATACTCATCAATATCCATCTGGTGGAAAAGGTAATATATTTAGAGCAACACATGTCAATACTTTGTGGTGACAAAACTTCATTTCCATGCTTTTTTCAGGAGTTATTATTTGGCAGCAATTCCGATATAATTTAACTGAAAACATGGCACAAAGCACACGACTAAGTTTTATACCTATTTATTCATTCCACTGCTTAAAACAGTCACATATTAATACTAGCAGTACTCCCTCAGTCACACTTATGTATATGTGCTGTTATCCAAATTTTAGTCAGTTATTTCAATGCTGCTGGAAAGAATATAAAACAACCAACTTCAAATGTGAGTACCGTACTGTTACCGCAAAAATTAGGATCTAGAGTAACAGCATGAGAAAACTGCCACAGCAGATGACTCTACTACGCACAAAAAGCCACTCTGACAGCACAAAGAGAAAACAGTGAAAGACATAATGCCTTGATGTTGTTATTGTCGGTGAGAAACATGGCCAGCCTGTCCACTCCAAGACCCCATCCACCGGTCGGCGGCAGACCGTACTCGAGTGCCGTGCAGAAGTTCTCATCAACAAACATTGCTTCGTCGTCACCAGCCGCTTTGTCCTGACAACAATCAGTTTGTAAATTCTCTCTTGAAAGGGCACACAAAAAGTGAATAATAAAAGTCGTCCCAAGACGGACATCTTCGCTCGCAGTTCTCAGCAATAACACCAGACAGTCTGCGACTATGAGTCATAAATAGTATCTGAGCATGATCTGATCTGATCCAAGTATTAAGCACGGATAACACAGAAAACGATCATAACAGTCTGTAAACTGTTAGAAAACATGGCCAAAGAGTATACCACTTTTTTGGCAGCATGGATCTCACTGTAAATAATGTGATACCACATTTCGGACCATACTGGCAAACTGAGTACCACCAACAGCCACATTTGGAGATAAAGAATGCACCAGATCTAATTTTGACAGGGGCTGTGCCGCAGACCCAGATGGGCGGCGTTCTGCAAACCTCATAGTCATCGTGGAATGGGACACCCCACCCCTTTTCCCCTCAACGCATTCGGTGTCTCATCTTGAGCTGTACCACTTTCGAAACGTTCTAGAGCCATGAATATGCCAGAATCAAATATCGACTGCATTCGGCTTCTACAGCGTCGGCAGTGAACTGACAGCATGGCACAAGAGCAAGATAAAACCTGGGACAAAAAGCACAGTACAGTTCAAAGTGTGGGTGATTGTATGAATGTTTGACAAACACCAAACTTTCATGAGATCATAGGACTTCTTCAAGTTCACTAATTGAATGGGAAAAGTTGTATCACACTCAACCGCAACCTTTTCACAGCGGCACAGATTCATTTACGCATGCGGTCTGTGCAGATAACGTTAATACGTTTAAAAACAGATTAGATAGGTTCTGGGCCAACCAAGAACAGATTTTTGATTACAAAGGCACATTAACCAGAAAAGGCAATAGCAGTTTTGTTGACAGTTCGATATTAACACTTTTTAGTTTCAATACACATTTGATGGACCTCGGCCTTAATCCCCTTTTTACAGCTTTGCTTTGCACATTGTTTCCCAGACAATGTCTAAGCAAGTACCAACTGTTGAAAATATTCCTACAATATCAGTATCCCAAGCCTGGCCTTGTATTCTAGGCAGCAAACAAAGTAAGTAAGTAAGTAAGTAAGCAACAAAGGTGATTAATGTGTCTGATAATGATGCAACAGGAATACAAAGTCAGAAAAGTAACAGCTGAAAGGATGGGTCTTCAGATGCCTGCGTAAAAACTGCATCGACAGATGTGACACTGCGTGGGAGTTTGTTCAGACATGCGCATTGGCAACTGGAAAAGCTTGTTCACTAAATTGACATACAACACAATACAGCCTATTTTGCGCCAAAAGTGCTGCTAAATCCTAATAACTGACAAATACGAACAGCGGCATAACATACATTCGCCTGCTGAGCGAATCTTTCCCGCTGCACGATGGGATCGTTCAGCTCAGTGTACGCGTTGCAAATTTCTTTCTTGCATACGAACAGCTCGAATCGCTCCGTCAGTCCAGGAATCGACCGATGCCTGTCAGCAGTGCAGTCAGCACCATATCAACTTGACCACAGACAGCTAGTCGACAATCACAACATCTATACTTGCATTCATATCCTTACAAAGGAGATCGAGTGAGTAAGTATGGTTCAACGTCCCAACCGGCATACAATAGGTCATTTCCGGTACTATTTTACACGCTAAACAGCCAACCAACAGTGTCAATACACGCTTACTGTTTAGGCACTGGTGGTGCGCAAAATTTGGACTTAAATTAAACCTCTAGCAGAACTTTTTGGCGTGTGTGTCATTCACCACAAAAATTTTGACCCAATAATGGCCAACAGGATGCATTTGTTTTCTACTGATATTTTAGATTTTACCTTCTCCTTATGTCAGTGAGATCATCAGAGATGTCACCATTTTTAATATTGAGTTCATGTATGCTAGTTGCATGTGACATTCTCAGTGTGAACAGGCTATAGTCTATATTATATATATATATATTATACAGATTATATTCTTGTTGGGTAACATATGGAACAGATATGGAAGACTGATTTCGTTTTGCATGACTGTTAAAAAAGACGTGATACAGATGATATGTTGACTGGGAAATAGATGCCAAAATTATGCATAATTGGTATGAACAATGGCAGTTGACTGAAAACAATCAATGAAAGCTTTCAGATCAAGATTTCATGACATCTTCTGATTAATTTTTGATACATACAAAAGCATATTTATACCGCTTCGATGCAGACAACAGATCAAAACTTTTATAAATATGTTATTCTGGGCAAAAGTTGACGTAATCGAACACGTTCTGCAAGGGTGGACCAAAAAAAGTGCTAGCATATTTTCAACTGAGTGTCCTCTTATTGGTAAAGAATAATATTTATACACATGGCACTGACCACTTTGCCAGAGGACTCATAATCTGCGGATGGTTGATGATGAAGGTCGGACTGATGCACTTCTCCTCCAGAAACTCGCCAACCAACTGCAAATGAACAGAACCAGGTCAAAAATTCACCGTAGCTGACATGTCTAAAAACGGTTTGGGATTTTTTGGTTGTCGTCGTCCCATTTGCCAAGCATAAACACGTTTGGATATAGTAACGTCACGTACAAAGTATTCAATAACAAGTGATAATATTATAACACTCATTTGACACTCCAATTTGTCTAAAAAAAAGTGATTCTCGCCAGCATCCAAAATACATCCAAAAAATATTCCACAGGGGCTTACTTTTTGGCCCACCCTGTAGGCAACACTAGTCACAATAATCACACCAAGACTTTTACATAAATCATCTGAGTGAGTGCCTTACAGATGCCAGGAGAGCTGGACAGGACAGATTACGTTTTCCTTCGTCCGTAACCATATCAGACTCGGCCAAAACTACCCTCATGCATATGTAAACAGGTCACGACTGACCTTGTCCAGCAAGCGAGCGGTTGTGCGCGGCGGTGGGCAGTCTATGCCTCGTTCAGCTGCGAGTCGATCAAAAAACGCGTTCGCCTCTGAAAGTCGCAACACAGTGCAGCAAACTACTGCAATCCAATCACCGCCGCACTGAAATAGCATAAAACTGCGAAAAACATTCAGTTAAAAGTCTTGTCAATTCACTGCTGTTCAATGCGTATGCACATTCAGTCACGTGTGTGTGTAGCCTCACGTCTGTAGCGAGTGCCCCCTTTGCTGTTCTTAGCCATGTTGTACATCTGGGAACATTGTTCTTTCACATGCGAGTTCAGCTTCTGAGGTTTGCCAGCCACTGGACCACATCATCTGCAGCTGGACAAACTGCCATGCAACTTCATCAAAGGGCACAAGTCGACAATGTGAGACATCATCTGGGTCTCGGCCACAGGAATGCAGGTCTGACTCCGTTAGACACTATCTCTTTCTACAGGCACCACTATGGCCCTGTGTAGTACGGAAACGATTCAGCAGACACCACACCTACCGAGGAAGGTCAAAGCCAGGTTGTCAGATTGTGGGATCAGCCAATAAGTGGGAGTTCACCACGAGAGCCGACATCCAACTGTCCCTCCAGCTGTAATACATAAAGACTAGTCGATTCTTCCAGTTCATACTTTTTGGTTGAGTTGCACGAAGAGCATCAGGCATTTACAAATAGGTGCACACCAACGGTCATGTTGGCGCTCATATTGCACTTGCATGAGAAACTTAACTGCAATGCAATACTGATACCACTGTTTGGTGAACGTAGGCAGTTGTCCCGCTGATTTGTATCATTCACTCTCTCTTTGTTTTACATCATCAAGAAACAATACTTCAGCACATACAAGATGGTTAATGTCAAGATGGCACACACGTGTTACCGTTTACCGCATTCTCTATCTGGCAAAAATTAAGGAGGTGTTCTCCAGAAATGCGGCAAATATTTTACAACCCCCAAAATCCGGCACAATGATAACATGTGAATGACAATGAAATTTAAACAGTGACAGCTGCGACAAAGGAACGAGGGTAAGGTGAAGTCAAATAATAATAATAATAATCACCATCATCATCAAAAACATCATCATAATCATAATAATTCATACAGAGCCATTCGCAGAGCTTCAGCAGCAAGCCCAACGCGTATAACCTGGTGTATGAAGCGTAGACGCATCGGGCAATTTCACATTCAGTTCCACCTCCAAGCCCTTCATCAGGTCGAGCTTTCTGAATGGCGGAGTGAAGTCGGCCTCCCAAGGTTCGCCGTCTGGACCGTCAGCATGATATGTGATCTTGCTGCTACCAGTAATGCTCTTCACCATTCCTGCCACAGCCACAATAACCCGACACCAGCTTCACAGTTGTGTCATGGTCTGAGGGTTCCACGAGCGCCAGCTGCAAGTTCTTCTGGTGGCCATAAAACTAAAAATAACGACCAAAATTATTGAAAACTAGGGATGTACCGAATATTCGCTTCATATTCGCTTCGGTGCCGAATAGTGGTCCGAATAGTGTATTCGTATTCGGACGAATAATGTCGTCAGAATGAATACAAATAATTAGTCTGTACATGTAGTTGCTGACGTTTACGGCTGACTTCATTCAGTCAGTGACAGCTCTCTCACTCCGACTGCCTGATTACGGGAGACAGGCAGACAAATGAAGGGGAGAGAGAATTGGCTAGACAGCATGCAGGCAGGGTCGTAAGGACATAAGGAGGTGGTAAATATCAGAACAGCAGGTGCAGCGTCAAAATTCTCAGGCAGCAACGCTATTCGTACTCATATTCGGCCGAATAGTTCACAGCCAATAGTCTAAAACCACTATTTGGTACACCCCTATTGAAAACACTGCGATAATGGGTAAAAAGTATGAGTAAAGTAACTTGTAATGTCGACTATTCTGCACACACCAGTTTATTTTTGATCGAGGCTACAACTACAGTGTTACGCACATACACCTGTATCAGTTGGCTTTTTTGTGAATAACTAAGCATACGGGAAAATGATGTTTTGGTCCATTCTGGAACAGAATGAACCCTCGTGTCACTGCATGAGGTACTGCGACCAACCTGAATGCTCCAAGGTTCCATTCCAATAAAAAGGATGAAAGACACCGGTCAAAGCTGACACGTGTGAATGGGTGAGTAGAGTTCAGCACCCCTCCCGACACAGGAGTCTTGAAGACAATCATCATAGCCAATCGCTCGAGTGAAACAGACAAAAATAAAAGAGTACTGAGGAAAACACACGACTGAGCGTAACTTAATAAACAGGCGAAAAAAGTAAACCCAGATTTGGTCGTATCTGACGACACTCCGTCATAAAAGGAGGTGGACTTATTCCACAACACCCATGCCAACACAGGGAAGCAGGGACTGACACACTGTGAAATCATAATCTAAACTGCCAAATCAAAGGATCGATAACGCATTACAATTCTCCAAAAATGAATAACACGACATATTCAACAAGGTACCGACACAACAGCTTATTGCATAATGTCCGTGTCTGTAATGTTAAAGTTTTTAGCTTTTTCTAGTGCTTTTATTATTTTCAATATTAGTTTTTAGGCTCCCACATACCATGTGTATGACATTTATAATAATCAAAAATATGTCTGGAAGCTAATGTAGATCGCACAAGAGAAAAACTCCTTCAAATTCCCAAACTACATTAGCTGTATACTGACCACAGAGCAGTGTTTCAGACAGCTGCATAAGATCGTTGTAGTCAGCGTACGCCATGTAGAACTCGCACGTCGTAAACTCTGGATTGTGCGTCATGTCGATGCCCTCGTTGCGGAACTGGCGACCGATCTCGTACACTCGGTCAATGCCACCAACCACCAGCATCTAATGCGTGACATACACAGCCACACAGCTGTGACTGATATAACTACACCGCCTTCTAATAAAAAACGACCACTTCAACTGTTGACTATAACTTTGTAAAATCTCAGCAGACCTGAAAAAGTTTTTCACCACTACAAAAAGAAACAGAAATTTTTTTCAATAAAGACTCATCACTATCTCTTCATGTTTTACGCGTTACCTGAAGACATTCTTGTTTACTCGTCAATAATATTCCCGTGATGCTGTAGCGTGATATTATGGCAGTGTTCAACAAGTTTAGTTATTATCATTATTATTATTATTCAGCTTTGGTTTTAAGTGTAATTTTAGTTGTTTTTTTTTTCCACTGTGCTTACTTCGTGGTGTAACAATAAATGAATGAATGAATTATGATTATTATTTGTTGTTATGCAACGTTTTGAAACGTAAAACGTCACAGTTCAGTGATGTCTGCATGAAACTGTGCAGCAGACGTGATACACTGACGAATGTAAGAAGAAACAGTAGCACAGTTGTACATCTTTTGGCGGCCACATAAATCACTGCCAACCAAGAGCACTGTAATCCATTACAACCAGAAGACCGAACCTTCAGAAAGAGTTCCGGAGCAACTCTCATGTACAGATCCATATTGAGCTCGTTGTGGTGAGTGACAAACGGTTTGGCCGCGGCTCCACCAGGTATCATGTTCATCATTGGCGTCTCCACCTGCAGAATTGATCGATTAATTGGGTTTTAACGGCACTTTCAGCACGAATAGGCTATAAATGCTGCAGTTAAAAAAGCGAAATTAATCGGAGAAAGTTGACAATGTTGCGTGTTGGGAACTACAACACTACAACAAATAACTCTTCAATCTGGTCTTTGTGGGGAATACCTTCGACACAAAAGATATCACGAGAGTATAGTCTTCCCAGCCAATCATTTGGCTAACGTACTAACAAACAAAACCAAACGATACAGAATTATATACAATTCAGTAAACCTAAACAACTTAACACAATAAACACAAGCTAACCCTGATTTGGTCACACTCATACGACCCTCGGTCAGGAAACGAGGTGGTCCCTTTTGGGGATGTCACATGCAGAAAATGCACATGCCACAAAGCATTTACTGCAGGAGCCGCGTACGATACATGTGATTCATATACTGCCTTAACGATTCGCCGTGCGAGCACGTCACCGGCGAGTGTGACTGTGCACCAGGCTTTGCCGGACCCAGCTGCCAATCATGTGGATAGCACACGCCCACTTGCCACTGTATGAAGTCTAGTCGCAACTTGCAGCTCCATAGCCAAGTGGTAGGATGTCGGACTGATGATTGGGGAGGTCGCAGGTTCGAGTATCACCGAGTACGGCCCGAGGCAGGCTACTCACACACAAGTGCCTATGTCACCAAGAAAAAGAATTTGCAACCAGTGGAATGGCAGTGATGCTCTGAAGCTAGGAAGGTAAGCAACATAATTACGACACTTGTATAAACAGCAAGTAAATAAGAAAATGATTCATGCAGACTGCAGAGCCAAAGTCTAGTGAGAATCGGGGCATATTTGCAGCTGCGTTGCTGCAGGGTGGTAAAAGCAGAGGAGTGAAAGTAGTAAATCTTAGGACGACATGTAAAAGCAATGAGTGATTTGCAGCTGCAAACTGAGGATGGTAAGCTGTTCCAAATTTTTCTCGCAGAACGAGAGTGAACCAAAACTGAGGATGCAGCATGGCACTGAGAGTGACAAGAGTGGAGGATGAACAGGTGCTATAGATGAACAGTTGCTATACAGATTAATTTATTTAACATTATCGCCCATCTGTTGCACTTACGGCCAATATGTCAGAAGCCAATGCAACTGTGGTTTGAGAAATGAAAATTCAACAGTATTCTGTAAACCTGCAGACAGATGAAAGTAACACACGTGGCATTTATAAAGTAAAGAAAATACGCTCTTCGAATACTGTTATTGAAAACTTCTGTAATTTCTCTTAATCTTTTCATTAATGCTGGCCACTCCTCAACTGGATTTATACTTCTTCATGTCAAAACAGTAGAGTCGTCATTCAGATGCTCACACAATGATCATGCTTTAATTATGTTCAGTTTAATCACTATGTTCACGTTCTAAATCCAACATCACATGAAAAGTTGAACCACATATTTACTTCCTTATTAAACCGAACAAAAAAACTGCGGTTACTGTAGACCTACATGTCCAAATAGCCCTATAGAAAATACAAACTGAGATCTGCGACCAGTTCTGCATAATTCTCAATAAAAATCAAACAAACTTCATGCCGCTGCCAAAACCTATGCTCTAAACAAGTTAATAGCACCGCAAAGTAACGTGCAAACCACAGGGCCAGCACTGGCATTCGCCGAGCATCACCACCATCATTGGCTCTCAAGATGGCCGCCTGCAAACTTACAAAACTTCATGAATATGTATGACGTAGACTTCATGGCACAGGGAATTGCCTTTGTTTACGTGGTTGACCAATCACAGATCGCTGGCACTGAAGCAGCCTGCTGGCCATAGCTTGCACTTGCACTAGCACTAGTTTACAAATGATTAGAATGATATCGGAAGGTGTTTTTTTTTATCGTACTGATGTGGTTAAAACATGAATTTTTCATTCTGGTATTATGTTCGTGTAACGCGTTTGCATCGATTATGTACGTAATTCATTTAGACTTAATAGTTGTCTATTTTGGCTTTGCTTTTTAATGGTTTGCCTTCCATCATACATTGACAGCAAATCACTTCGTGAACCTGGCTGTGAGCGTGAAGCCCTGTCGATCATAATCACTGTTGAAAACAGCACTGATATTTTTGTCTCTCTCTCCCTCCGTTTTTCTGTGTTTCTGTATTCTGTTTCTATGGACCTTGTGTCTGATTCAGACGAATGAATGAATGAATATGGACAGACATGGCAGTCGTTACAAAACAAGTCAATTTAGGGTTTATTTTCTAGTCTACTTACTAGTGCCTTTGCATAATAATATTGGAAACTGTTGTGTTTTGGGTGTTTGTGCTGACGTTTTTGTTTTACTCACTTTCTTTATAGCGTAATTATATGTATTGAAATTTTGATGAGAAATGTGTGCATGCCTGTTTC
>Ga0209568_1000571_pt1 | contig 13000 bp, 12 predicted proteins | sample WorMetOlspDAHAB2_FD_187406 | JGI IMG/M metagenome (GOLD analysis project Ga0209568, IMG submission 187406) | Marine gutless worms symbiont microbial communities from Max Planck institute for Marine Microbiology, Germany - Olavius sp. DAHAB.2... ...
TAAATATACTGTATTTTGTTGTGACAAACTGTTAAAATTCTGTGTTGCTTTTTGTGTTTTGATCAAAGAGGTAACGTCAGTTGTAGTCATTATAAACTAAATTGCCATTATTAATAAACCCCGACTATAAAACATTTTAGTGGAACAAATATGTATTGTCAGGTGCAACAGGTTTTCCTAATATGTGGTTAATGAATGAGCACATTTTGCCTGTGATGTCTATAATAATATGGCCGTGTTCTATGTTGTAGGAAGCCATGGAGGCTGCAGCAGAGCACAACAAGTCATTGAAGAAACATACAAGTCTGGTAATCAGCCGACTTATTCAACTATTTATATATAGCTGTTAGTGAGCTCACATATGATGCTATTGTTCCCGTCATCTGAGTATGATTCCATCTCTTCGCTCCTGTACAAACTGCATTGGTTGAAGGCTCTGGGGAGTATCCAGTATAAACGTTATGTTTTCATCTTTCAAATGTATGTCAGTATTGTACAATGCCAATGAGATGTTTCGGTCCTCGGACCTTGTGGCTCAAGGTTGCCTTCAATCGTCATCATACATGGTTGTCGACTGTCAATGACTTAGCTGTCCTAGTTGCCACGGCCAGTGTCTGGAACGAACTACCGCGCCACACCATGATTGCACTGTCCCTGCCGTTGTCTGGACACTTATCTTTTCAGCTGTTCTGTTCCTACTCTTTGTGAAGTGAAGTCACCTGCTAAGTGACTTTTTACTGTTTGATCATTTAATTTCTTTTGTTATTTCTGTTATTTATTTACTAACTGGCTTATGGAGCGATTTGAGTAATTAGAGGAGCATGAGGAAGATTTGTTATTAGATTTAAAGGAAGGAATCAAACTAGCTGGCATGCAGAGCAACAAGAGATAGAGGTACATTATGTTTCTGCATTCACTAAAGTTCATTTTGTACTGGAAGGAAAAACTAAGAAAGTTCCCAGTAGAGCGTCGGTGATCTATCCGGCCTGTAACAGTTAACCACATAAGTGCAACCTAACAGTAGACTGAGTAGACCGACTTATCATTTTGTATGTGTTGGTGGTATGTGTCCGTACATTATCTGTAGACTAATGTTGTACTGTACAATATTTATGTGCAGGGTATTGGCCTCCAGTACTTCAGTCACTTGATTGGCGAAAAGCAGTACGATCAAGCTGCGACATTATGTCGGAAGATTCTCGGCAGGAATAAAGAACTCTGGGAGGAACACATTTGCTGCTTTGCACAACTCCAACAAATTGGAGTATGTTTTTTTTGCATTTGGCATTTTTTGTCGTTTGATTTTGTATTGAAATTGCTATTTTTTTAGCAGCATCAGCAGTGTAAGCACCAACAAGTAGAAACAAACGTGTTTATTACTCTGCTTATTGCTATCTTAGCGTTTGGTTTAGTTATTAATACATGAATAAAATGATTTTGTCAGTAAACCGAAAATGTTAACAACATTATAGTACCAAAAACATCAACCACAAATATAGCAAGAATTCCACTAGATGAAGATAACCTTAATGTGTGTTGTTATGTTATTCAAACATGTCCTTGGGGCCTGTACGTTGTGTTATTAGTATTAACATAGTAACGTATTAGTGTTGATGTAATGTATAATGCAGGCATTGTTAAGAAATCGATTGATATTTTGGCATGTTGGGTTTTTCAGTTATGTTTTGTATTTCTGTCTTATTGTGTACAGTTTTTGTGTGTACTATATGCCGGTAAATTCACAGCATGTACCATGTTATAGTGGAACTTTTATAACGATATTTTGATGTTGTATAACATCTTATTAATCATGTGATGATGTGATCTGTACATTATGCAGGCGATCGCTAAACACATTCCTACTGGTGAACCGACTTTAGACACAAGCATCTATGAAATGGTGCTGAGTCATTTTCTTGAAAACAGTCACGAGGTAAAGGGCGTCAGCGTCTTTGTTTTTGGTGTCGTCGTTTGTTGCGGTGGCTGCCATGAGCTGAGGCTGCAGATAGGGCCCAGTGTGCAAACCATTACAAAACGTGTGCATGTGAGATTATCGGCCGTAAGGCTGAAGTATGCTTGTGGTGTTTGGCGTGCCATTTTAGTCTAGTACTCTTTGCCTTTTTCAACCCACCACTTACTGCCCTACCAATGGCCACAGGCAGCTGTACGTGTGCATTGTAGACAGCTGTGCAGGCTGTTACAGCACTGGCGATATACAGAGATGTACCCTAGGTGATCGTGCTTAATTCTCCCTTGTTATAATCTTGTTAAGTGCCCCTGCAGCGTTTTCGCGACAGCATCACTTTAATCTTTTCATTTGTAATAATAATAATAATAATTGAACCATGTTCTAATCAGGATAGCAGTGGAATAGTGGAATGTAGCAAAATTATCATGTTGATACTGATGGACTCGTTGTTAAAAGATGTTATTCACAGCAGATGCGTAAATTATGTTTCCAGTTGTGGTCTCTTGCCTCGTCGACAAAGCTTTGTTTATGTAGCATGACTGAAACACCACAACATCAACAGCATTAATATTTGCACTATATCTTGCTGTAGGTCGTAACTACATAGCCGTTATGGTGAAATGTTTGTGTTTTACAAACAGCGACTGTACGAAACAATAAAGTCGTGGCCGTCATATTTATATCGCATTGACGTGATTGTCAATGCAATCCTGGACAAATTGGACAGAGACCGCAACAACAAGGTTTTGCTAGAAACGCTCGGACAGCTGTGAGTGTTGTTTATGCCTCTTTTGTTTTTACAGTGGCCGGAGTAGTTTTTCTGCCTGACACAATGAAGCTATAATATTATAACCTTATCACTGGTAGTGTAGCTAACGAACAATAACGTAATAACTTTGCCCAGTAATGTAACAGAAATGTGAATGATAATGTAATTAATAACATTATCGAGTAGTCACCAATTATGTAATAATTGCGATGCTAACCCTAGGCCTAATGTTAATGCTAATTGCTTGAATATCGGTTAATAATCATATAAAACAGAAACAAAGGACCAAAAATGGTATCTTTTGTGTTTTACATAATGAATTGCTGGATCTAACAGCAGTCTTCAGCACTTTCAGTGTTACGGGTAAAATGCTATTTTTCATGTATAATTAGCATGCCCAGTAACGTAACAGTAATTAATAATAATAATAATAATAATAATAATAATAGAAAATTTGTATAGCACCACATAGTCAGAAGGTGCAGAGCCACTGACAGTCACTCTGTTGTTTGGATTGCAGGTATACATACAGCAAGCGTTACGACAAGGCCTTGTATATCTACATGAGGTACGTGAAATGAACTGTGCTTTCTTATAACAGGGCCTTTTTGTGTTAATTGACTGTGTTGTGCATTATTATGGCATTGAAAATATTATAAAACATAGTTCATCCATATGTCAGTCAGTATGCAAATAACACAATGTAGTTCCAGTACAATGTAGCACAACTTGCTATTGAGTGGTCATGTCAACTTCATATTTTTATGCACATGTACACTGCAAACTGCATTACAAAAAATACACATTTTCAAGGGAACACGTCTCATTGCCATGGCAATTTGTGACAGAAACGTGAGAAAATTTTTATACATTGTTTCTCATTGTTCTATAATGCTTGGCAAGTTGCAAAGTACCACCGAGTGTGATATTCTTTTAAAGTTAGTTTGTGTTCTATTGTGATGGAGTGTTGATAGAGTTCTGTTCACGAGCTCTCAGTCGTTAGACGTACAGTCTTGGTCATAGCTAGAAAGTCGCGAATTTAGTCTTTTAAAACGTTAAAGTCGTTAAAATAACAGTAACTAGAGAACGGACGATTATCGGATCGGTATCGTATCGGAACCGATACTGGGTGTATCGTATCGAATCGTATCGGCTACTGTTGTATCGGCCGATATTACGTGCATCACTGCAGGTTCAGCATGAGCAGTTAACAGGTCGCATTAAACAGCAGATCAAAGGACATTCACGCCGGTCAGAGGTCACCCGCCGTGCGGGTCGCCCGCGCGCGAGGTCGCCCGCCGCGCGCGGAAGCGCTGTATGATCCAGGATACGGGAGAGGGTTGGAAGGGTGGGGGGAGAGAGACTGTAACCTGATACCGGCCTCCCCGTGACACCGACACCTAGAGGCGCAGTACTGGCAACCAGCGACAGATGACGTCGCACCCCCTCCCCCCACCAGCAGGCGGTGATAACAACTGTCTCAACTGTCAATCATACTGACGTTTCTACGAATTGACCAGTCGTAAAACTGACTGAGCGCGCAAGTTGGTGTGTTGCTAATGGTCTGTATGTTGAGCCTTGGATGGAGTGTGCCACCCATTGCGTAAAATAGCTGCATTCTCTCGACCTTCCTGGTATAACGATATAAGTGACTGGGACACTAGCGCAAGGAGTACTCGTATCGGTATCGGTATCGGCCGTCACATATACTCGAATACTCGTATCAGATCGTATCGGTGCGTGCCCGTATCGTCCGTTCTCTAACAGTAACAGTAAAACGACAATTTATAAGGTGCAGTAACTTGGCTAGAGTCACTACCAGAGCGCTGTACAATGTTCGCTGCTCATACTCTGCAAAACAATTAGTCAGTGAAGTAGGAACGTGAGAAAAGATGTGTCTTGAGTATTTTTTTGAAAGTTGATAATGTAGGTGCGGAACGAATGTCCAGTGGGAGACTGTTCCAGGCGAGCAGACCGGCCACACGAAATGCCTGGTTGCCAAGTTGCAGTCGTTGCTTTTTCAGACCAGCCGATCATTTATTTTCATGTAGAAGTATAGAAGTGTGCATGCCACTTGCTTTGAACGTGCAGGCTTGGACACAGCAACGTATTTGAGCTGATTCACCAGCATGATCTGTTTGCGTCCGTCAGCGATCGCATTGTGATGCTGATGGAGTTTGACAGTTTGGCCGCCGTCAAAATGCTGCTCGACAACACGGAAAAAATCCCGGTTTGTGTCCGACTTTTGTCTTTGAATTAAGTCGTTTGTTCTGCACTGAAAAGAGGTTTTTCTTGTAATGTTATAATGTCTTATAGTGCTACAAATATGCATTTCTCTGAAGTTGTCAACACATTTGACTTCAGTGCAGCTGGACTTCGAGTCTGAAACAATCTGTCAATGGACATCCTCAGATATCCAGACTTGTCATATAGCTGTTTTAGACAGTCTCTGAAGACATATTCTTATTTTGTCAGTGGGACTAAAACTCATTGTGGAACCCCTCCCCTTTTAACACACTTTAGAAATACTTTTGCTTTCTTACTTAATTACTTAAATTTGTAATTCATATTCACTTTTACATGTTATTGCTCATCGTGGCACTCTCTTTTGCATTGTAATGGATTAGTTATGCTTTCATGCAGTTATCGTTTTGACCTGGTCTGAACTTCCCAAATTCATCTCCTTAGCCAATGAGCCATTGGAAGAGGCATTAAAAGAGTTTCCTTTTGCCTTATATCTTCTGCTTTGAGATAAATAGCCACCATTTTCTTTACAATACGCTGCTGTGCACTGTGTGTTATTGAATATTTTTAGTGGTCATAGCGATACACGGTGCTTTTCTATGCTATGTACGTAGGTGGACAAAGTTGTTCATCAGCTTCAGCCGTATCCACATCTCTTACATGCTGTAAGCATCGCTTGCTGTTAATTAGGCTACTAGTAGACTGTTTTATTTGTAGCTCCTTAAAAGTTTTACATTTTTTACTGACTTATCTCTTTCTGTCTGAAACATATGTTGTGCAATTGAACTGTAAAACTGTATAAAAAAAATGCACAGCTACCATGCTGAAATTGGTGAACACACAGTGTCAGTTATTACAAGAGTCACAAGTCACAGTCTTTATTGGGATATGTCAGTATATGTTAGGGTATGTAGAGTTTATCGTTGGTTGTAGACCGTAGTAAATACTACAGGTACAGTTATCATTGTACTTGTAGTATTTAGACCATCTGTTTCGTAAAGATCCTCATCTTGGGAAAGACTACCACGGTCTGCAAGTGAACCTATATGCCGAGTACGATCGTTCGCATTTGCTGTCATTTCTGCGATCGAGCAACTACATCTCTCTGCAGAAAGCACTTGAAGAATGCCAGAATCGAACTCTATATCCAGAGATGGTGTTCTTACTTGGTAACTATTCAGTGAGGTGGAATATTATGTTGCATTCGGGACGCTATCTATCCTTGATTCGTTTGTTGTTGTGTACAGTTGGTGTCCTAGCATTAATTGTTGTTAATACAATACGCTTTATTGGAGTATGGCAGCCAAAGGCTGGATTAAATAATACAGTGAAGAAATATAGACATAATACCACGCGTAAAAAGCATATAGTTCAAGAACTGTCATACAGATTATTGATAATGTACTAGTCCATAGGGAATGAACGAATTTTTTAATTTGTTAATTTTTGCAAAAATTAGTAACAATTGCTTAGCAGACCTAAGTCGGTTAGTAATAGTAGAGTTACGCATATCCGGTAGTAAATAGTACAATCAGTTACTAGTATTACGAGTGAGTTGATGAAACAGTCTCTCGCGTAATTCATGCCGCCTCTCATGACGACTAGGCAATCCGAGGACAATACAGGCGTCTTTATATTTCATATCGTTGAGAATGATTTGAAAAGCCAGTCGTTGGATTGACTCAGGTTGCTTTGACTGTTGGCCAGTGATGCTTGTATGCCAAACAGGACATGCATATTCAAGTACAGGTCGGATAACAGCTTGATAGCAGTAGACTAAATCAGTCTGGGATACTCCTGCGGGTTTGAGTTTGTTGCTGTTGTTGGCTGTTGGCAAACGATCGATCAGTCGGACACCACGAACTGAGGCATTCAGTTGATGCAGTGCTCAACCCATAACCACACAATGATGTGTGCATGTATTGGCACAAGTTTGAGGTGTCATGAGCAGTCTTTGGACATTTTTTTCATTACTTGTTGTTTGGAAACTAATACAGTTAACAGTGGACAACTTTTGTCCGCCGGCAATTGCAGGTCGCATGGGCAACACAAAGCAAGCTTTGCAGCTGATAACGAATGAGCTCGGTGACGTTAACCAGGCAATTCAGTTTTGCAAGGAGCACAATGAACGCGAGCTGTGGGAAGATTTGATCTCGTACTCCATCGATAAACCGAGTGAGTACCTGTTGCGGTGTACTCGGCTTTTTCTCTGGCATATTTTTTCAACACAAAGACGCTTTTTATGTGAATTTTAAACAGAAAGTGTCAGTTATAATGATTTGTTTGTATGGAAATTCGGTGATGTGGCACAGTTCCGGTAGAGATAAATTGCTAGTAATGTGATCATACGTGTTCAGAAAAAGGTACCAATTGGTGTGGATAAGTGCAAATATTTAGTGCCTCGGTTTAGAGAATTGCATCATACATTTAGTGATGGTAACTTCCTCTTCTGATGCGTGCTCTGCATAGTTGGCCAAGTATTCAACACATTGGCTTTCTATTGTACTGGTCCTGATTTCAATTCCGGACAAAGGACTCCTCGTCAGAAAAAATCTCAAGTTATGCGAAAGTCACGTGTGGAGGGGTAGCATGACAGAAGCTATTGGTTCTGGTCATTTGGCTAAACTGGATGATCACTGGGAAGTGGTCTGTCTGCCCATATCTGTATGCAATGTTTGCAATGGCACATGTGCATATTTATTATATTTATTATGAAAATTGTGCAGAGAAACTGCGCAAACACAGATAGACAACCATTTACAGTAAAAACTAAAAGCATCTAAAACATCACTGTCGACAGATACTGTCAATATAGTCAATAATAACACTGTCCTCAAATTCAATACTGTAACTCCTGCCTCGAGTACATCAGAGTACGAACAAAACTGCAGCCAGAGTTATAGATTCAGCAGTCACTTCACTCTGACAATGTTTTACAATATCAGCAGCACTCAAGTGTGACATCATCAGTTGGCAAATTGAATTGCTGACAATAGAAGAATGCATTACGTCCCATAGGTGAAAGCATCCGCCCTCATGTTATAACAGTTTGCTGTAAAAATAATGTTACCTTATTAATTTTTCGCTTGTTTGGGCAGGAGAGATTTAGCCTGCGCCACCATTTTACGTCGTTTAAAACTGTTAACTGTTTTCCTTTCATTTAGTTTTACTTAATATGTCGTTCACGTGTTGTGTGTGTCCTTCTCAGTATGTGTTCTTTTTTTGCTGATGTCGTTGTCGCGTTTTGCAGCCTTCATTACTGGTTTACTGAACAACATCGGCACACACGTTGATCCAATAATTCTGATTCACAAGATTCGCGAAGGTCTGGAAATCCCCGGCTTGAGGAATTCGCTTGTGCAGATACTGCATGACTACTACCTTCAGGTTTTACCGTCGTCTTTTTTCAGTGTGTGTGCTGCATTGCCGTGGTGCATGTGAATATTCCGCATGCTTTACATAGACTGATTTTCTGAATTATGGATCAGTGCATACAAAATATATTGTCATAAATTAGGAAAAATAGTCTGTTGTATATTATAACAGAGTTTATTGTGGATCTTCTGCTTGTAGCTTTGACAGTTGTTGTTGACTATTGACTGTTTCTCAGCCTTTCAGTATTAAGTAAGTAAGTAAATAAGTAAGTAAGTAAGTAACAGAGTTTGTAAAGTGCAGTTAAAGGGAGAGGGATTGACACTGCTCTTTGGTCCCACTGATTGGATAAGTCCGGCTGTCAGAGGTTCATCGGCAGATAGTTTCAGACTCGTGGTCCAGCGGCTGTGAAGGCTCCATTGCCGAAGTTGAAATATGTCCGATTGAAGAGAAGTGTACAAATCTCATATGAGCGCGGTCTTCTTGGGCAGTTGTTGGTGACCAGGCTCCAGTCTAAAGGTACAATGCTCAGCTCATAACCATAGAATGGTGTGTGTGTATGTATGTGTGTGTGGAGTTGTCCTCGTCCAATTTGCTTTATTTTCCCTCGTGTGCAACTGGCAGTACTGTACAACATTCTTTGCACACTGTTCCTGGAAATCTTGGAGAACACATCGTAACAACTTTGGCCTAAACTGCTGTGCAGTTTGAGCATGCATGAATAGTGTGCTTCGTGTGTGAGCACGTTTGATGTGTTGCAGATATCACTTCGCGAAGGATGTCGAAAGATACTCGTTGCCGACTGTTATCAGCTGCTTCAGAAACTTGTTCGTTTTCAGAAGAAAGGAATATATGTTGATGGTAATCCCGACAACTTACGACCTATTTCCATCCATTTGTTTCATTTGCTTTACTGTTCTTAAACAGAACACTGTTTATTTTTCTCCTCTGATGCCCTGTTTGGTGATTAGAAGTGAATGTCACTTTGTATAGGGTGATTCCGTGGAACGGTGACACCTCTTATGTGCTCATGTCAGGTCGTCATGCCTTTGATAGTTATGTGAGAAAATGATCAGTGCATAGTGTCTATGCTATGGTTGCGTCAGAACCTGACTGGAATGCTGGTGACATCACCTTTGAAGCTCATAATTTTTCGTGCAGCAGTCCACCTGAAATGTGTGATGTGTGTGTGACAGTTAACAAGCAAAACAACAGGCGCTTTTAGCTTTTCTTAATGTATTTGTAGTCTTCGCTTTATCCTCGTTTAACGTCATCATAAAATGCTTTTTGAAAGTTTCTTCTAATTTCATGTGCATTTAATGTTTCTCATGTTATTTTATTTGCATTTGTGTCGCATGCTGTACCAGCTTGTTACCCGTCTCCCTTAGAAGCACTCTAGTAAACAGTGCATTGTGAAAGCTTGCAAGTTTGATTTACCATGATAAGTTAAGAATAAGACCTGTTGCTATGGATATACACTGTAATTCCTCTGACTGCAACTACAGGTGTATAGCATTTCTAGTGTGCCCCCTAGAGAGACCAGAGGCGCATTCCAGTGTCAATGTGAGTGCGAATAGTCAGTTAGTTAGTTCGGGAAAATGTTCCATAAGCAGATAAACGGACATTTTTCATATGTCGCTTGAATGCAGTAGTCGATCGCATGATCTTCAGTTCTGTAGCGAGACAGTTCCAGATACGGGTGCAGCGACGAGGTCCCCCAACCGACTGGTGTGAAGACCCATATATAAATCCTTTGCGTCAGCACTGTAAAGAAGCTGATTAAACTTCACTACACTGTGATGCCATTGTAAAGCCACTGTGGCTCTAGGAAAAAACATAACGAATTCAACTGTTATATTTTGTTGAAGTACTTTACTGGTTTGTTTTGGGTAGTACATGTGGCATCTGTGCTGGGATGGACGTCAAACTGACATCGTACACCCAAAGAAAAGGATAACAGGGTCCTCTTAAGAACTCACACAGTTGCTATTTGTCATTCCATTGAGATGTACTACGTGGACGTCGAAAAAGATTACTTTGAGATTGTGCATTGTGGGTTTATAGTAGTAGTAGTTGTAGTAGTAGTAGTCGATTTGTATAGCGCATCACGCAGTGCCTCTAATGCGCTAATCGCCCCTTTCCGCCGCAAAAAGATGAGTTTTCAGAGCCAGTCTGAAGCTGTCGGTACTCCGAGCAGGGTCCCGGAGTGAGTGTGGAAGCAAGTTCTTTTCCATCGGACCCGCAACGGAGAAAGCCTGACGACCAAACGTGCTGCGTTCAAAATAGTTATACACTGGTCTCTGTGCTGCGTGGAGGCTTCTTTGCCAACATGGCCATCAGCCAGGTAAAAATTGCTGTGGAAAATTGCAATGAACGAATATCTGCTCTGTGACTGTTGCAGAACATCAGACGTGTCAAGCATGCCACGAGAAGATCATTGCGCGAAGTATGCATAAATTGGCGAATACTCTCGTTTCTTTAGTTGTTAATATGCTCATGTGATTTATTCGCGAGTGCTTGATGGAAAAGGTAGTCCGTTTCAACAGCAGTGTTTTTAATTGAAAATACTGTTGGCATTGCACGCGCTGAAGATGCAAGCAAGTCACTTGTCATGGACGAATGTTTGACATTATGAACATCGTTGCATTTGCAGAGAGTGTGTATCAAGATAGTTAGTTATATTTTTACTTTAGAATATTGTTTTCTTTTTATGACTTGTGCAATCTGGTAGTCGGTGATGCAGCTATACCTTTCTCGGCTAGCTATTGTAATAATCAATATAATTGTAACAATGGTGCCGTCCGTGGCAACAAGATGTTGAAAAAGCATGGGCTGATCTTAGATTGTAATGCAGTGCAAAGACCGTGAAATATCTGGTCTTTGGCAAGAGATGAGCACCACGATCAGTGACAACAATTCTGACAATGTCTTACGTGATAATAGTTTTGAGACATATAACCGCTGTCTTGTTTACTATGCTTGTGAGCCATCTTGGCCGCTTGTAATTAACGCTTTATATTTTGTTCAGATCTAAAGTTTGTAAGTCCGGTCACCGTGTTCTTCTGTCGTCATACATTCCACGAAGATTGTCTGCCAGCTCATGCTGTGGCAAGTACCGACGTTCAATTAAGTGCACCCAGTTTTAATTATTTCACACACCCAAATTTTGTGCATATGTTTTGTGTAAAATTTTGGATCAGTGTGGCACTGACTGGCAGATGTATCACTAGCTGTCCATTCGTCCTCTGCTATCCTATTTATAATTTCGACATTGGTTATAGCCAAATATGTTGTTGGTAGATAAAACTGTACATTCAAATAACGTAAATAAGAAACGTCACATTGTTTGCATCCAGATAATAAAAGTGCATTGACTAACTTTCCCTGTTACACTTTGTTAAACTGGAAAGCCCGATGAACAGTCAGTTGGTGTCATGTTTCTATTTTAACCAGCACATAACATTTCACGAAAAGCGGTCTGCTAGTTTTTGGAGACCAGTAATCCTCCTAATGGACATTGTAACAGCGAACTCACTAGTAAACAAACCGACCGAGCAAATAGCAAAATGTATAAACTTGCTGCGCAACACTAATTTTTACTTCATTCAAGTTATTTTTAAGCATGCATATTTATATCCAGCCGTTTTACATTAAGTTCTTTAATCACTTGCAGTTATCTGTGTTGCAGGATTTCTGTCCAATATGCAGTGCCCAGACAAAGCGGCCATCAAATGAACAAACTGTACTGTAGATTTTTTTTGTATTACATGAGTGAAATACTAGCATTAAAATGTCTGATTTACTTAATCCTTAATGCTTCCATTGTTAGCTTGTTGCATAGCTGTGTGTAGATACTTGAGTGTAGTGTTTAGTTTATGGTACAGACAGAAACTTTAATTTTTGATGGAAAATCCTCTTTTGCTTATTTCTTTAGTTTATAAAAAAAATAACAATTGCCAGTAGTTGAATTCCGCAGTTTTCATACTCAACTCCAGTTAATCGATTAATTTCAGATTAAACATTTTCATCAGTAGTAGTCCTGCTTATGATAGATCCCATTGACTGACTGAGTAAGGGCCGGTTCCATCGTCTCGGGTTAAGTTAACTCGGAGGTTAACCTTCGATTTAACCCTTGGTTAGCATAATCGAGTTCCAAGAGCACTTAACAGCCAGTCAAATAAATGCGAGTTAACTTAATTGAGCTCGATTGGCCGGTTAAATCGCCAGTTAGCGGTTAAATGTAAATGAAACGGCAAATGGGTTCACCTGAAATCCGCAATAATTGATATACAAACGATGTTTTTGCAATTTGTTCGAAAATGAAAGCATTACGTCATTCTAAACGTCACCACAACATCGAAACGGAAACAATAGTGAGGTTAGCAGTTAAACTGATGCGTGTAGCATATGGCGAATTTTACGATCGATTCTGTGCGGTAATATGATCGTTGTCGTATTGTGCATTGAACTATCGATCGTTTTAAAACTGAAGTCCATTAAAATTAGATAATCCCTTTCGATCGCACCAAGAATAGGATAACATAGTCTATGCCATTGTGTTGATCGGATGGGCTGCAATAAATATTATAATTAATGTGACCTGAGCACGTTGTCACGTGACCGCAACAACCAATCACAGACGCGGC
>Ga0209568_1000572_pt1 | contig 12972 bp, 11 predicted proteins | sample WorMetOlspDAHAB2_FD_187406 | JGI IMG/M metagenome (GOLD analysis project Ga0209568, IMG submission 187406) | Marine gutless worms symbiont microbial communities from Max Planck institute for Marine Microbiology, Germany - Olavius sp. DAHAB.2... ...
GTCGTGTCGAGCGAGTCGAGCTGTGCTGTTCGACTAGCTCGACACAGCCAAAATGCATGGGCTCGACACGTCGAACATGTCGAGTCGTGTCGAGTCGAGTCGAGTCGAGCCAAGTGGAATTTAGGCTATTTGGTGTAAACATAGATAAAATCATTAAAGTGACGCCAGCGTCATCCTATGTACTATTACGTAGTTACGTGCACTTCTAGACTAGACCCCATAGTGTCTATGACAGTTAGTAGTTGCCGTTGTACTTAATTTTGTCATGCTCTCTGTACTTAATTTTATCATCTTCTAGAGCAAGTCCGTTGTTGCAGCGTAACTGTCCGTATCTAGTACTCCTCTATTTGGGGTAATGTCGTCGTAAAGTGAATTATTCCTGCTTATTTTATTGAACTGCACCAGTCGAGAAGTACCGTAGGTATAGACTTAAATTGTAGGGAAGTCAATTTTAGAGGGAGCAGAGATTCAACAGCGACACAGAAGGACGGAATTTTACATAATACAATACAATTCACAAAATAGAATAAAACACAATTAATACTGGAGTCATTACTTAACAATTCAACATGTTATAAAGTATTTTAACAATTTGGCCATACTACTACAGCAGTAATGGATACAAGAGAAACACGAGGCTTTCATGTCTAAGTTTTTTCAAGTGTTAACTCAGCTCACGGGGTGAACATAGTCTCGGGGGCGACACCCCATTGCTCCCTGGCTACGTGTCTGCAGTCGAGAATTACACGGTCCTCAAATGGCGCAAAGAATTTATCAGATTTCTGTATTTTGCCTTACTCTGTCTTCGTTTACATCAAATAGGCCCAACCCTACAACATGACTATATGATTTTATGCTAATTTCAATGAAGTAGCTGCAGCCCATATAGATTCCAGAAGGCAAGACCTTACCGAGTTTATCTGTGAACACACATTTCTGTAGTTTAGACTGGCCTAATTTTCCAAAACCTATAGCCTACTCAAGCAGTCAGAGCTTCTACAGGTGTCATAAGATAACAATCAACGAATTCTCCTGAACTGTACTCATATACAGATACGAGTTTTTTAAATTCAATTGCTATATGTTATTGATTCCCTCGATGTTGAGCCTGCAGTGCACTGTCTACTTCATCAACTTGAATACTGGATCCCATTATTTTAACCTTGTCGAATACAGAATGATCGAAAATTTCAAGTTACCTATATTTGGTGTTGGAATTAATTTGGTGTTGCAACGGCTATTCGAAACTCGGAATTTACTCTGTCTGTAGTGACGATGAGCCAGTTGGGTTGGCTAGCTGGATGCGACAAAGAATGCTACGGCTTTCGCGGTCCGCCGTTTCCGCAGAAGCTCTTCGTCGCTATGGATTCACCGCGCGCGGTCATTCAGTGGTCGGACGACGGTCGCGCGATCTGCGTTGACGCCGAAGTCTACGAACGGGGCGTGATGCACGTTCATCCGGGACTCGTGGAAATACCGTCCTTCGCCAATTTCCGGCGCCAGATGCGCGAGTACGGTTTCGACTGGAGGTACCACGCCGAGACGCGCGAGTTCGAATTTTCGCACGCGTCGTTCGTGCGCGGTCGTCCGGATCTGTTGCCGGCCGTGGTGACGCGTCGAAAGCGTCGACAAAAGCCTAACCCAACTCTGACCGTCGGAACGCGTTCGCAGAGCGCTTCCGTAGCGCAGAGACGCTCCGTCATAGCATACGCTGGCGCGTCGAAGCGAGACAGCGATCGCGAGCATCGCAGCTGTGTCAGGCTGCAGAGGTGTGATGCCAGCGGCAGCGGCACCGCGAAGACCCTGGACGAAATCACCGACGACGAGTGGTGGGCATACTGTGCTCCGGCCATCGTTGAAGGGATGAAGCGTGAAGTCGAAGACGTCAGTGGCGAATATCCAGCGATTGAGAACAGGTTCATTACTCCGCTTTTCTTCTGCTCTGATGGGACAGGTGCATCACTGAACAGAATTCCAGATGGCCGTTGGACACAGAAAGTTCTCGACTTCGACGAACTCTAATCGGTCTCTGCTTTATATTAACAGATTTAGTGTGTATATAAAATGTATATAAAATGAAACACATCGTATGCGACGCTCATACAAGAGTTAGCTTGTATTTTTAAACGCGAATTTCTACGTATGCATAGGCCGTAATGTTTTTCGTATTTTGTTAAAATATATTTTGTGCATATAGCAATATTTGAAGTCGTGGGATTTGTTTGAATATATACTTAGTATTAGTAAAGCGTCATATAAAGTAGGCCTATAGATGCGAAGTTTGACTGGTGTCGTTCGTAGGTCTTTAAACGATTAATAGCAGGCGTAACGTTTATTAATTTACTTATTCGAAGAGACTGTCGTCTGGATATGTCGGAAAATGATGGGTTTTATTTCTTTCTAAAACGCTGAGCATGCATCTGCACTTGATAAACTCAAAACCTCGATGTGCAAAGGCAAGATACCGACTTTGTTATTTGCATGGCTTTGTTGTTAGAACCGACATTGTCTTGCTGCTTTGTCAAACATTTGCACATTTTCTTGCAATGTAGTTTAACTTTCCGCGTTTCAGAACTCGCTTTTGATACCTATGTGTTGTTACAATTTCGTTAGTTTGTTTGCTGTTTGTTTGTGCCTGCACATTGTTCTATAGAGCTGTCACAGGTTCGTTCATGCTGTGCAGAATGTTGATTTGCGGAAATGTTGATACGTATATGCTGGTATTTTGTTTGAAAAGAAACACTTATACTCACCAATGTTCTTTTATGTTAATTCAGACCTAACAGGGAAGCGCTATACGTTTGTGTCATGCGTTCTGATCATCCTCCAAGTCATCACCATACTCACTGCATGGTAACAGAAGCAACCTAAGCGGACTTGGTCTTATAGCGGCAGTTATCCACTCGTAGTGGCAGAATTTTTCTGTGACATTTTCAGCATTTTTGTCGCCCCATGTGTTCCACTTTTACCCATCGGCTCCCGCCCACCGAACATTGCCAAAATGCCTATAAGTGTAAGGCTTGCCAGACCCTGTCTCGAGCTACTGGAAGACTTCCATACGGCAAGTCGAGAAACTCATACGGTATTTTGGAACACAAAATGTGAGTTTTTCGTGTATAAATAAAACATAAATTTTACCTTAACCCAACTTAGCTCCTGCTATAGTCAATAATGAAACGTTTATCCTGTAGGACTAAATTATATTTTTATCACGTCGGATGTTTCTGTCGGTGGAGTGAGTAGAGTTTAACGCCTCAAAACTGGCATTTTTGTTACAGTAATTGGTAAAAGTTTTAGACACAATATTATGTTAACAACTTGACAAGTTCATTCCAAAGCCGGTAAAAGACTACTAAGCAGCGCCATCCTGTAGGCCTATTCAGCGCAAGCAACACCTGCTGGCGAAAGAACTGTGATGTGTAATCATTAAGCAAAATAGCTGTCGCCAAACTCACCGGACAGTCTCAGCATTATTATTCTTGGAAGCCACGAGGCATGCCAGAAGAATCCATAGCCAAAGAAATAAGCGGAATTAAAAGACATCACGGAAAATTTCGGAGAGTTGTATTATAGTAAAGTTAATAATACCGCGAAAACTCTACAAAACGACTGAAAATACGTTACTCGCAGACATTTTGAATACTTTCTCAGACAAAAGTCGTGTAAACAAGGAACAGTGTCAGTCTGACAGATAGGACCATCATACGGCGCTGCTCTGGTGCACCACTGCATGAACCTTTTTGAGCACGAGACATCATTAAGCCTTACATTGTTACGTTCAAAGTCGCCTAATTTTGGCACAACTGGGGTAGCCACACTCCAAACAGGTACATGTATATATAAGGCATACTACGTGGGAAAATTCCCAGAAAAAAAAATATTAGGCAAAGTCGCTAAGGACCATGTCAGCGCGACATGCATGAGTGCATGCTCAGCTCAGCGCGTAGGCCTATTGGCTGGCATCACAGAATGAAGGCGGAGCTCCAAGACAAAACGACGTGCAGTCTCCAGCGTCACCGGCTGCTGCTGCTGCGGCTGCCATGGATGTCTCCGGCGATCGGCGAGCGACACGCAGACGCCGCAAGGACCAATGATTTGAACAATGTTGGCGACCCAGAGCAGACTTTTGTTCCAGCTCAATCAATTCTACAATGACCGCGTCATGGCTCGCAACGTCGCCATTGCGAAGTCGATTCGCGAGGTGTGCAAAATCGTCCAGGATGTGCTGCGTGAGGTTGAAGCACAGGAGCCGCGCTTTGTGAGCTCGCTGTCGGACGCCGGCAGCGGCCAGTACGACGGACTGCGCGTCCTGTCGCCCACCGAGTTCGAAGTGGTACTCTACCTCAATCAGATGGGCATTTTCAACTTTGTGGACGACGGAACGCTGCCCGGCTGTGCCGTTTTGAAGCTTAGCGACGGTCGCAAGCGATCCATGTCGCTCTGGGTCGAATTCATCACGGCGTCTGGCTATCTGTCAGCCAGGAAGATCCGCTCACGGTTCCAGACGCTGGTGGCAGCAGCGGCGGACAAGTGCGGCGGCGGAGCGGTGAAGGTGGCACCGGACTCGACCGAGGTCCGGCTACGGGTGCGAGATCGCTACACTGTCGAGATAACGCCGGCGTTCCGCTGTACCGGACTGTGGCCGCGCAGCGCCGCCCACTGGCCGCAGCCTCAGCCTCCGCCGACCGTCGCCACGTCGCAGCTGGCGCTGGCGTCGTGGCCGAGTGCCGCGCTCATCGCTGACGTCAAGTCGGAAGGGTTCGAGCTGCTGTCGAAAGAGAGTCCATACGCACTGTCTGCCAGTCAGCGTGACAAACAGACATCGGCCGACGGCGATGCTTGGACAATCTCTTTTCACCAGGTTTGTATACACGTCGTGGCGTGACAATAAACGCATCTCTTGATGATCCAGCAATGTTCATTACGAAAATTGCCATTTTTACTTGCCGCAGTATAGGCCTACCTTCTTTGTATCAGTCGCGTGGATATATCGACCGTATCCATATCTGACCAAATTTCGTTTCCTGAACAAAGTCGCAAATAAAGGCGGTCGAATGTGTGTTAAACGTAACTTGCGTGCAAGAAGACTAACAAGTTTGGTCACGTAATGAGGATGTACAAAGACAGATTTTCATGCTTCCTACTACGCCCAAACGGCCAGTGTTCGGGTGGGAAGCCTACATGGCATAGCAATGATAGCAGTGGTCAGAAAACATCAAAGAAGATTGTTGTGTCGGGCTGTATGTGCACGAGGTCTATCTCTTCTGGCCTGAGACAGGCAAAGATTCAGACATGTTCGTATTGACTTCCGGAGCGTGAAAACTATTTCATCGTCGCTATGGCAGTACGTCAAGTAATTCAAGTAAGCAAGCGTGTCACCGTTGCTTTGTTTCCGTGCATTCGTGTTGGATATTGCAGGCGGAGTCGTTACTGCTTGCCGGAGGCTGTCGTCGACGTTGTCTCAGCGTGCTCAAGACACTTCGTGACCGTCACCTCGACCTTCCCGGCCGCCCAGTTGACAACTACCACATCCGAACACTCGTTCTGTACGAGTGCGAGAAACATCCTCTTGACGCCGACTGGGACGAGTCGTGCGTTGGCGACCGAGTCAACGGCGTCCTTCTGCAGCTCATCTCGTGTCTGCAGAATCGCCGTTGTCCACACTACTTCGTACCTGGACTCGATCTCTTCAAGTCCCGCTCGGCGTCCGCCCTCGACGCTGCCGCGAGACAGGCCTGGCGCATACTCCGAGAACTGCTGACCAACGCGCGCAGTCTCGAAAAACTATGAATCAGAACTGTAGCCTATTCGTCGATCCGAACGTGTATAGGGGTTTTTCCCTATGAGCCATGTAGGCATGTAATGCTTTATTAAGAGTGAATTTTCAAAAAGTGTTAATGTACAGTCGGCTGTCGAATTGTTTAAGCAGCTACTGATAACCATGATTATGTTATGATGAAATTATGGTAGTAATTTAAATATCAGTCACACATTTTCGGAGAACGTTGTTACGACGAAACTGGGTGTTATCGCTCCAAAGAGTGCGTGCACTCTGTGGTGGGCAGCTTTCGTGTGTCTTAGAAACAGCACCGCCACCGTCAATGGTAATTCTATTAACTTTGACTGGCGACTGACGATGCGAAGTTTACCCTCAAGGAGTCAGCTAAAACTCAGCTGGTTAATCCATCTTGACAACACAGCAACTGTGCGTCGATAACGTGCGCAAACGCGTACACAATTTTGCACGTGTAAGCCTATATACACGTATGCCGTATTTGGCCGAACTCGGCATTTGTTCAAAAGCTGCCGGCAATTTGTAAATCTCGTCACTCAATAATTTGTTGTTGACAGTTGTAATTAGATGAGAAAAAATTTCCAGACAAAATGATTAGCTAGGAACATTTAAAAACCGAATTTTTAATCCGTAATTTGGTCGTTATATTAGCTTGTATGATTTATTGTGCTACAGGGTGTTTTTTTCTGTTTAGTTTTATGCTGATATCTACCACAGTTCGGATTAAATTTAAGATATGTCTTATCATACACCTTCTCAGTACTCTGTACATTGCACTCCGGTTGTCGCCTATCTATCCCGTCTCTACATCAGGAACTTTATAGACCAGTCATAACTGGTCTATAAGTCTGCAGGTTCAGTTTCCTCTTCCCCGATAACTCGCGCCATTCTTATTTCTGAGCTTAACGTGTTTAGGTCGAAAGTTAAATTAATGAGCTGGATGAATGAATGTAAGTGAATCATCGAGAATCTGATAACGCTCTTTTCCAGTGTAACAAAAGGACGCCCTCGACGTTTTTCAGGCTTTGACACAACCAAATATTCGAATATTAAAATAATCAGATCGAATATTAGTTGTGCCACGGCAGTATTTTTGCACTGACCGCTTGGCGGACAAAATTAAACGAGATAACATATTTGATGTATATAGTCTAAAATGAGCGGAAATGGCCTTGTTGTTGTCGTGTGCGTGTGTATTGTGAACGTATGTTGTTTTAAATGAATGACTGGATGAACGAATGTTTTGTTTCATCAGACCACGCATCCATATCATTAAAAAAGAAAAAAATAAACAACAAAACCTAGGGGAAGCCTTTACAACTTGAAGTTGAAAACACACACATCCAAACTTATATTACATTCGTCAAAAAAGAATGCCTAGACCAGTTAACCGGCTCCGACAATGTGCAGTGACAAAGTTCAAGCGATACAAGACAAGGATTTGAACACTATACAAATATTTCATTGTTGTAGAGACCCAATATTCGTTTTTAATGTTTCGTACGAATCCCAGCCTACGACAACGTTGTCATCGATGCCGGCGTTCAGTTACTCAGCGCTCACAATGAAACGATATGAATATTTCAGCGGATGAAAAATATTTCGTTTGAAATGCTCATATTATAGCTCAATTTTCCTGCGCCCCGCGTCGTGTTGCAAGTTTCAAGCGGCGACTCTGTCACGTGCGATCAGTATAGTTGTACTGCGTCCGCCACAGTTCAGCGTAATTACGGCACAGAGTGGCGTCATACATCACGCCGTTGGACAGCGGCGCAGCTCGTAGTCGACCGGAAGAAGCCGAAGATGACGTCATTCGCCGGATGAGGAGACGCCTGATGACGTCGTCGTCGTCGCCGTCAGCGAATTCTGACAACAACCGCCAATTACGGAAACCATTGAAGTCGGCAGTGCACAGAGAGGCGACACATGAAGCGTTGTGAGACGGCAGAATGCGCTGTGTGCGCCGTCTCTGACATCTCGCGTGCCTCAATACGCCTGAAATCTTACAACAGTAAGAAGCAGGCTTGGGTTACTGTTTGACTCAATTTGCGATGCCCTTATTTTGACACGGGAGTGCATTAGATGGTGCAATGGGATCCGGACATTCCCCCCGGAAATGCCCCCACTTTCCGCGAAGGCGGACATCACCCTCCCTCCGCCTGCTTATCGCTTTCAGTCTGCGTTTCAACGTTTCACTAATGTTATGGAGGCGAACGAGTCAGTAGGCCTATAATTTTACCGGGGGAATTTTGTGATGTTGATAAAAATAAAATACACATTAAATCAGTGCGGTTAAAGATTGGTGGGAGGCCGGCGCAACGGAGACCGAAAGCTTGAGCATGCGGCCTACCTCGGCTGCGCCTTCGACGTCACATCAAACCCTTGAGTACAACTCGAAGCGGATACGCTTAAACTGTATGCACAATTGAAATGAAACTGAAGCAAAACAGTTTCAAAACTGTTTTGCTTCAGTTTTGTTTTCGTTTCAGTTGTGCGGACAGTTTTATATTCCCGTTTTGTGCGACACTTTGTATATGTCACATCACCGCCGCACTCCTCTCGCACGAGATTTCGGTTGCGTGAAATTTCTGAACATAATCGCCGTCGTTTACACGTCAGACAGCATCTGTTGCGAGCGAGACTTCAGCGTAGCCCGGTGTCGAGCATCACGAGTCGTCGACTAATGCGGTTACGTGGCGACGAGTTGTTAATTATGGATGCGGAAGAGACAGGCGTTCGCCGGCAGCGACACGCACCAGCTCTAATAAAATTAGGCGCCGAGAACGAGTCGGCGGCGGGCGTGGAGCGGTCGAGGGCCGAATGTAATGATGAAGGCCGGTCGGAGCAGCCGGGTCGCATAAATCGCCTTTTCGCCGTCGTCAATTATTCGCCTGTTGTCGCAATTGCCGCCGCCGCATTACGCCGCGGCCGCAGAAAGCGATCCTCCACGTCTGCTCCGGACGTTTGGTCACGTCTCCGATTGCTCGTCGAGACGCGCCGTGCAGTGACCGTGAAACCAGTTTTCGAGAACTGTGAGCTTATATTTTCTCGTGCTTCGAAAAGCGCGAGTTTTTACGTTATTTGAAATGGTGTGCCACAATATCGTTACCAGTCCTCGGTCATTGAAAATGAGATCACAACTTCGCCGACTGATCATAACAATGGCTATTTGCAAAATTTCGCGTTCTAGTATCGAGTGCGTTAATAAAACAGATGTATACAGGTGGTCCAAAAAGTAAACCACTATCAAGAATAATCGGTAAAGCGTATTAAAAATCCAGTGAGGCTAGAGTTTTCATCAATTTTGAGTATAAATGAGCAAAGATTATTATAAGTTTGTGTTAAATATTCCATGTCTGACTTAAGTTGTGACATCATAAGTTGCTTTGTTTAAAGGTGCGATATGAGAAAAATCAATGAATATGATAAAAATGTCAATAACAATAAGAAAAAGCAAAATCTGGAAATCGAATCAATATCTAAAAGACGGTTTATGAATGGAATTCACAACATGCAGACGCAGAGAGAGCGCTGACATCATTTACCAGATGTGACTCATATCACTACTTTGTAGGTCAGGCATAGTTAATGGCGTCACAAAGTTGGTCAGCAGAGAATATTCAATGCCAACGGATAATATTATATTGTTTGATCGACACTTTAATTTGACGAATAAATCAAATCTTATTTGCAGGCTTTAATACAAATTAATACGAATTTTTGATTTGATTTTGATAATATCGTAGTGGCTTACTTTTTGGACCATCCTGTATATCCTATTCAGGATGGCCCCAAAATAGTAAGCCACTACAGAATTATCAATAAATCATATTAAATCGTATTAACGCCTGCCAATGTGTTTCGCTTTTTTGGCCAAATTAATGCGTGAAACAAGTACTCTAATATTACCGTTTGGTATTAAATTTCTATGCGTGGCCTAATTTTGCCACCAATTATTGGTCGTGAACCATGTTTGTGCAATATATGTCAATTAGGTCATATAATGCACATGATGTAAGCGCTCCCTATTGCATAATTTCGTTTGAGGAAGCTATTAATTCAATTCCTAAATCATCTTTCAGATGAATATTCGTGTAAAAATTTGTTTGATATCCGTCTCTTCTTTTAATGTTTATAATGACGATTTGATCAAATATACACTTAATTGTTCCCATAGCAAAGCTTGAATAACAAGAATTGATAACGTCCAAGTTAGGTTACGCTTAGAATATTGAATGCCAACTGATAATATTCTGGTTCTTCCTTTACACTCACATTAAGCTTTATGGGCGGGTTTTCAATACGATATTACGAGAATTCATAAGTGGCTTGCGTTTTATTCGGTCACTATATACATGTATATATACACTGCGTCTCAACAATGTACTGTGTACACTGTGCTTTTTATATTCTGAATAACTCGGCGAAAAATTAACCGATTTTCATAATTTTTGGTGTACAGAATCAGGAGAAAACGTCGCATCATAAAATTGTAAAACTCACCCACCTCGCCTGAATACTTTTGAGTTTCACAAGGTAGTGACCTTGTGAAACTCAAAAGTAGCTTTATTTGCAGTGTTTAACAACTCAAACGGTACATGACGAAATAAGTATCCATATCACCTCTGTGTACTATGTGTCTTGTCTGCAATGTTCAGTTAACCAAAGTTATAATAGTTATAATACTTATAATATTTGTAATAAGTGGGTGGTGACAAGAACCGGTTGATGTGTCTGTGTGTAGTCGACTACTCGGCAAGCAGAATCAGATGAGTAATGCAAAATGAGTGACCACCCTGTGCCTGGACACATGCTTCCAGTCTTCTATGCCACTGGTCAATTGAATATCCCCCTAGCTCTCATTTTAGCTCAGTTTCGACAGTTGAGCACAGTTTAGTCTCTGATAACTAGAATTATCTGAAGCAAATGCAGCTGAAAATGACTTTTTGCATTTAACAAGGTAGTGCGGCGACATTATTCAGGTGTGGTAGGTGAGTTTACAATTTTCTGATGTGAAATGTCCTCGGGATTATTTTGGTTCATTTTTCACCGAGTTATTCAAAATATAAAGGGAGCGTTTTTTTGAGACACAGTGTGTACAATATCACTTGAAAAGGCTACGAAAATTAAGTGAAAAAAGTGCAACCATTAAGCATCAAAACACAAAGCATCGTTCAAAAATAAAATTGCATTTTAATTACTGAAGTGAAATACATGTAAAATTATAATTACATTAAAGCAGCACAACAAAAAAAATATACGAAGAGACATGCAGATTGCAGACCATGACAAAGCGGACTATGGGCTTGTAGTCCAGTCAAAGTAGGGCTGGACCTAGAACAAATTGCAATAGAAGGGTTTTTGGCTTTAACTTGTTTATTAGGTCCTTCTGATGATCATATAAAAAGTCTCCAACTTTTCGACACCGGGAAAGTGGTTAATTTGCATAAATTCAAGATGGCCGCCGTCCTAAGCTTATTTTTACAAATAACTTTTCCTGGCTGCTCCTATAGCTTATAAATGTATTACAAACAACGTTTTTTGGCTTTAACTTGTGTATTTATTAATTCAAGAAATACAGAATGAGGCATTGCAAATGTGATGTGACGTCACCATGAAGTAGTATGATATCATTCAGAGGCAATTATGTAATTCATGATAGGAGTTCGTATTCACTTAGATCACCGGTGCTTGCATCAAAGTTGCTATTTTGACAGAGTCCTTTACATTCACCACATGCACTGGAACATTCAAGCTCATTCCGTTTGCAACTACAGCGTTGAGTGTCACAGTTGCTTTTACACTGACATCTGACCAATTTCAGTAGTGAATCAGGAGCCACTGGCGAATCCATCGTCTTAGGTTCAAGCTGTCCCTTCCGCAGACACCAGCCCATTTCTCGGGGTCCACACAGTTCCCGATCCATCCCTGGACCTGACAATAAACTCGGAACGAGTGGTATTTGGCTGCATCGGTTGTTGGGGGAAGGCTGTGAACTTCAATGGTAGTTGAATTTTTTGCCACCTTGTTGCAAAACTTTGTCTTTCGCAGTCCTCCAAGGATGTCATTTCCTTTTCCCCCGTACAAATATACCAAGGCCTTTTCACCAGCTGATGATATCGCGTCTTTACTTCCACTTTGGCCACAGAATGCTTCTATACATTTCAAGAAACCGTTGTCTTCCCTCACTTTCCTCAAGGCAGCCCCTTAACCAATACCACACAGTCGTGAGGTTGTGTCACATCCACAGAGTGCATGGACAACTGGCAGGGCACGATAGATGCTTTCACCGAGAGCTTCTGCTACTGAGTTAATATGCCAACATTTCCCACCTTCCTTGCTCGACTTGAAGTATAAATCATTCATCCCTCGTTCCGCATAATGACACAACAGCACCAACAAGTCTGTGTCCTCGCCTATCACATATGTCACGGTTTCCCTTGCATGCTCAATTCCCTTTTTCGCAACCATGACATCTGCATCTGTTGGCGCATTGACACAGTCAATTCCATTTGCCTTGAATGTTTCACACAACAAGTCAATGACGTTTTGCTTATTGTCCGAGTTTGACAAGAAGTTTTCCTTTTTTGACCGAAGGAGCATGGTTGGAGTGAACATCACCTTTTGATCAAAGACTCCTTTTGATCGTCGATTTCGTGTCATGTCCCTGGTTGTATAGGTCCTAATTTATAACCGTCGAATACAAGTTCAATCATGTCTTGAATGTACACATGGGCTGACATAATTGTCATAATTGTTATGACCACTCGCTGCAAAGTACGGCAACATCTCCTGGAGTGTTCCAAGGTACAGTAGGAAATCGCCCATTCTCAGTGCCCTCAGGAAGCGACGCAGCAAGTCAATCATGTCCATGTATTGAATCCATAGCTTTCCCATCTTATGCTCTGCTGAGGAGCTCTTCTCAGCTTTAAGTTTTTCAGAAATTCTGTTTAAAACGTCTTTACTGCAGACTTCATCCGGTGAAACGTCTTCACGCAACAGCTTATCCCAAAGATCTGCAGCCTCCTGGAAGTCCTTGCATGTATCACTTTCCCCATCTACCACTGAGAGGTTGACAGCGTATGCCCTGCCTAGCACAATCGAACTCAAGGCTGTGTCAACCAAGAAGTGGCCTCTAATTATTGCTCGTGCATAGGCTTTCCCACTCAGCATTTGGG
>Ga0209568_1000573_pt1 | contig 12969 bp, 13 predicted proteins | sample WorMetOlspDAHAB2_FD_187406 | JGI IMG/M metagenome (GOLD analysis project Ga0209568, IMG submission 187406) | Marine gutless worms symbiont microbial communities from Max Planck institute for Marine Microbiology, Germany - Olavius sp. DAHAB.2... ...
CCGCGCTCCCGCAGCGCGGGCAATGAAAGCCCTCGGGCCAACGCGCGCGCTCCAACGCCGCTTCGCGCGGCGTCTCCGTCCCGAACTGTTGGGAAAACTCAGACAGCGACATCCCAGACTGAAACTGAATGTGATTCATGGCCATGACACACTCCATTTCTTGAGAAAACCCAGGAAGGGGATCGGCCCCTCAAGAACTTAGACCACGAGTCTGGCTGAAGATTCTTGCTAATCAGGAAAAGAGTTACCACTTTGTTATCGTTATCGCTGAAGGTCGGTATACCCCGATCTTCCGCTAACCGGGGGGACTGTAACGACGTGGGTCAGGAGCAGCTGCCGGCCGACCCGCAGGTTCCGCAGCCACCGCCCATGGAGGGGAGGTTGTTGAACACGAAGCTGGCGTTGCCGTCGCCGCGGTCGACGAAGTCGATCTCGACACCGCGTAGGTACAGGAGCGTACCCTCATCGACGATGACCTTGAGCCCACCGACGGCAAGGACACCGTCGTTATCATTGACACTGTCGGTGAAAGTCATGCCGAAGCTGATACCGCTACAGCCGCCCGGGTTTGCGAACACACGCACGCCCTGGATGTCGTCGTCGACCTGGGAAAACAGCTCGCCTATCTTGTCCTGAGCGGGCATGGTCAGGGAAAGGTCTTGCTCGGTAAGGGCCGCCAACATTGAACCATCTCCGATAATAATGCATCGGCTGCTCATCCTAGCAGAAAGCGCACGGCTTTCTCACCCTTTTCGTGCTCCTCGCAGGGTGAGCGCGTATAAATCCGCCAGAAAACATGACCTTGGCGGAGTCATTCGGGGGTCGATCAGGCCCACGCCGTGTAACCGGGGGGCTGGTCGGCGCGGGCTTGCCCGCGCTTGAGGATTTCCTCGCCTGCAATCCGGCCCGGTGCCCAACATAAGCGCCGGCAAGCCGGCGCCTACCGCTTATGGTGGACCATCGCTACGACCGCCGACAACCGGGAGCCGACTGCAACTCATTCATCGGGAAGCAATTTGTACGCGCCCGTCCAGGTGTTCCTCGTCGTTACAACCGTCCTCCCAAAGCCAATGCCGATTCGGTACCGGATACTCGATCAGCCCGCGACAGCGCCATGCGAGACCGACCGCCTGCGCAAAACCACGGCTTATGAGGGTATTCGGAACGGCCGCCCCCCCTCGGTCCAGCCCGGACCAAGCAGGTCGGCACGAGCCGATACGAAAAGCCGGTGACCAGGATCATATCTCCATCAGATCGAAGTCTTCCTTGCTGGCACCGCACTCCGTACATTTCCAGCTCGGGGGTACGTCTTCCCACTTGGTCCCCGGAGCGATGCCTTCATCCGGCAAGCCCTTTTCCTCATCGTAGACGAAGCCGCAAATAACGCACATGTAAGTCTTCATGGATAAGTCCTTAAGTTCTAGCGAGGCATTGCCTCAGACCGACCAGTACCCAACCCGAGCTCCATCGCGAATGGCACGACGATCAGGTCAACAGTCCCCAGGCTCGACCTCATACCGGTAATGCTTGACTCGGCGTCGGATATTGCGCTGGATGATGATCCCCATGACCATCCATGCGCGGCCCGTGAGGTCGATCTCGGGATACCGCCGGTTCAGGGCGATCAACCACTCCTTACCCTGCTCGTCCACCCGATACCGCCGGAACCAACGCGCACCCTCCACCTCCACGAAGACGTACATGCCGTGGCTGCACCGTTCGGCCTGCTCGATGATGACGACGCATCTATCCGGGAACTCGGGCTCCATGCTGTCGCCGAGGACCTGAAGGGCGAAGGGCTCGCGCCAGGCGCACCCGGTTTCGTTATCGAGGTTGGGATTGGGCATGGGCTGTCTTACATATATCGAGCAGGTCATCGGCGATTGACAGGCTCGTTTTTCCCCTACGTCACGCTCCAGATTGGAAACGGGCGTCACTCAAATCTCTATAGTAGGTGAAGAACGCCTCAGCGATGTGGCCGTAGAACAGAATGCCTCGGTTTTGGTGGTCGGGTCCCATGCTGGGAAAGGTGACAAAGGCAATATGTGTCTTGTCTGATAGCTACACATATATCCCGTCAATACTCGTGAAGTGTTCCTGCGAGGAAACCATCACGATTTTGCCGTTTGGCACCAGTTTTTTGAGAATCGCTTCTGCTTGCTTGACGTCTTCCGGCGAGCAGGCTTTGTCTGTCGTCAGCCGGGTGAAGGACGCTCCAGGAGGCAGAAGCCGTGAAAGGTCTTGCTCACCATAAGTAGTCGGGTTTTCCCGGAAGCATGTGCCGATCACCTCTCCTGCCGCGTGCTCGTACACGTGGTTTGCAATCTTGAAGTTCTCGTTGGGACTGCGGGAGAGGAAGTAATAACCGTCGAAGGATTGCACCGACTTGCCGAGTTTCGCGATTATCCGGTGGGCATGACCAGTCAAGCCGGCTGGTAATGGTTAAGGTATAAATGGAAACATCGCCTCTGGCAATGGGTAGGGCGCGCTACAGGCTACACCCCCTCTCCCCCCGGGAGAGGGCCGGGGAGAGGGGATCGAACAAGTCCACGCCAGCCATTTAAAAATTTACCACTACCAGCTGGCTTTCTTCTTCTTCCTCCATTCCCACAGGCGGTCGAGGCCGAAACCGACAACCAGCATGACCATGCCGACCACGCCATTCACGATCCAATCCATTTGATTCTCTCCTAAGCTCAACGTCTGCTCAGCGGCCTTCCAGCACCACCAGGGCATGGGCGGCGACCGGATAGTCATTCTCAGGCCAGGGTTCCTGCGCGTCCCTGGTCAGGATGTCTCCCGGCGTCTCCCGGGCGGTGTCCAGCGCCAGGTGCCAGGCGCGGCCGTCCAGCTTCCGTAGCGCGAAGGTCCGGGAGGCATTGCCCATGTTCATCAGGACCTGCAGGTCCTCCTCGCCCGACCCCGTGCCTGCCAGGGTAAAGCTCAGGGTATGGCTGTGAGGATCGTCCCACTGGGGAGGTCCACCGTCGGGGCCTTGCCATCTGAGGTCCGGCAAGGGCGAGCCCTGCCGTGGCTGCCCGCTCAGAAAATACCGGCGTTGCAGGCTTGGGTGGCGTTTGCGAAAGGCGATCAGCTCCCTGACGAAGCGCAGCATGTCCCCATTGCGTTCGATGAGTGTCCAGTCGAGCCAGCCCTTCTCGTTGTCCTGGCACCAGACGTTGTTGTTGCCGCCCTGGGTGCGCAGCACTTCATCGCCGGCCAATAGCATGGGAACGCCCTGGCTCAGAAACAGCAGGCCCAGGAAGTTCTTGGCCTGACGCCGGCGTAAGACCCGGATCTCGGGGGCGTCGCTCGCGCCTTCGGCCCCGCAGTTCCAGCTCAGGTTGTGGCTGCAGCCGTCCCGGTCATCCTCGCCATTGGCCTGATTGCACTTACGCTCGTAGCTCACCAGATCGTACAGGGTGAAGCCGTCGTGGCAGGTGATGAAGTTGATGCTGTTGATGGGCAGGCGCAGGTTCGCTTGATAGAGGTCGCTGCTGCCGGCGATGCGGCTCGCGACTTCTCCGATGTTACCGGGGTCGCCACGGACGAACCGGCGCAGGCTGTCGCGGTAGAGCCCGTTCCATTCCATCCAGCGGTAGCCGGGAAAGGTCCCGACTTGATAAAGCCCCGCGGCATCCCAGGCCTCGGCGATGATCTTGGTGCCGGCGAGCACGTCCGACAGCTCGATCCCCCACAGCAGGGGCGGATTGTGCAGGGGGTGGCCCTCCTCGTCCCGCGCCAGGGCGCTGGCCAGGTCGAAACGGAAGCCGTCTACGTGCATCTCGCGTACCCAGTACTCCAGGCATTCGATGATGAAGCGGGCGACCATCGGATGGTTGGCGTTGACCGTGTTGCCGCAGCCCGTGAAGTCCAGGTAGATGCTCTTGTCGATCTGATCGAGGATATAGAAGGTTTCGTTCCCGAAACCTTTGAAGTTGACGACGGGTCCGTCGCCGTCGCCCTCCGCGGTGTGATTGAAGACCACATCCAGGATCACGCCGATCCCGGCCCGGTGCAGGGCCTTGACCATATTCCGGAACTCGGTGCGATGGGTGCCGGCTTCCGGTGAGACACAGTAACCGGGATGCGGCGAGAAGAAGCCATAGGTGCTATAGCCCCAGTAGTTGGTCAGCCCCTTCTCCCAAACCTGCTCGGGTACGTCCTGCACGTCGAAGGCCATCACCGGCATCAGCTCCACATGGGTGATGCCGAGGGATTGCAGATAGGGGATCTTCTCCACGATGCCGGCGAAGGTCCCGGGGCAGCGAACGCCCGAGGAGGCGTGGCGAGTAAAGCCTCCCACGTGCAGCTCGTAGACGATCATCTGCTCGCCGGGCAGATGCAACGGGGTATCTCCCTCCCAGTCATAGTCATCCGCGAGCACCACCGCCCGCAGTGAGTCGTGGGGCTTGACGCCCTGACGTTGGCGTTCCCAGCGGTCCCAGCTGTCGGCGGTAACGGCCTGGCCCCAGGGGTCGACCAGCTCCACCCGGGGATCGAAACGCCAACCATGGCCCCGGGGGTCGTTGGGGCCATCCATGCGCCAGGTATAGTGGGTCCCCGGCGGCAGACTGACCACCAGCACATGCCAGGAGAAGAAGGTGTGATTGACTTCCGGGTCCAGACGGATGATCTGGAACGGCTCCGGGCTGCGGGCGTTCTGGTACAGCAGCAGCTCGGCCCCCGTGGCATGACGGCTGTAGACGGAAAAATTGACGCCTTCATCTCCTACCGTCGCACCGGCTGGGTGACGGCGGCCGGGACGGGTCTCGTAGGAACCGGATAGTCTGCTCATCGCGCACTCCGCACGGGGATCATCGAATGATACCGAAGTATATCACGGGGCACCGGCAGCCCTGCTTGGGGCAGGAGACCGCGCAGGGCTCCCGAATAAGGTAATGGTTAAGGTATAAATGGAAACATCACCTCTGGCAATGGGTAGGGCGCGCTACAGGCTACACCCCCTCCCCCCCCCCCCGGGAGAGGGCCGGGGAGAGGGGATCGAACAAGTCCACGCCAGCCATTTAAAAATTTACCACTACCCAAATCTTTTGTTTTCAATGCTGTCTTTTAGATACTTTTTGCTTAGGCCAATGCCGTCTAATCTAACGCGGAGGTATTCTCCTTCAGATGCCTTTGCCACCGTTTCAGATTTTTTTCCAATTCTTTATAAGTAGCTTCAAGTTCGCACAATTCAGATAGAAAATCAAGGTTCATCATTCCGGTCTCCATTGAATGCATAATAGGGTGATCATCGGGTCGCTCCCACAGGATCGTAATCGTTCAGCCCCCCTTGCCGGCCCCTGGGACCGCCGACATCCTATCGGCACTTCAATGGGACCACGGCGGTTAGCCGTGGAATACAGAGGGTACCTGGAAGCGGGCGGGGACGCCTGCGTTACTTTTCCCGCAATGACGAGGTAGGGGCTGGGTAGTGGTAAATTTTTAAATGGCTAAGCGTAGACTTGTTTGATCCCCTCTCCCCAGCCCTCTCCCGGAGGGAGAGGGAGTGCAGCCTACGGTGCGCCAAACCCACTGCGAGTGGCGGTATTTCCATTTAAACACTAACCACTACCGGGGGCTGAACGGTTACACAGGATCTGTTTGCGCCGCTCGCTACGGTCGGTTTCGCCACTCGAGTAGCGGCCGAACAAAGGCTCACCGACGGCATAAGGATCGGCTTCTTGTCCCTCGCGCTCGAGCTTCTCGCTGATGGCCTCGCGCACGAAGGCCGACACCGGAAGGTCCCGTGCGCTCGAACGCCGCCGCAGCACGGCCTTTAATCCCGGATCGAGACGAACGGAGATGGCCATAGCCGAGCTTCGTAATACGAATAGGTATTACAAATTATCGTTTCGACGGGGACTGACTGCAAGCAAGGGTAGTGGAAAAATTTGGGACCTATATACATAGTTAGCCAAATGGGTTAGTTTTTATATAGACTCTCAGCCACTACCGGAAAGCCGTCAGGTACCGGTGATCCGGTCATAGTAACGCGCCCGGTAGAGTAGGCGCGGATGTTCGCCATCCTCGAATCCGGTCCGGGTGTGCAGCGTATTGTTGGTCACCAGGCCCCAACCGGCCTCCAACCTGGCCGAGAAGTGCCAGGCGGTTCTTTTATGCAGTATCTCCTTGAGACAGGACACGGCCTCGGTCGTAAGGGGGTCGTCCCGCCAGTGAATGCTGCGTGTCCGGTCCGTATAACGCATGTGCAGGTGACCCGTCGGGTGTACCGAGAAGACGGGTCCGGGGCAGTCCGGACGCAGCTCCTTCCCGTTCGCTCTGTTGGCCGGGATAGTCATCGCCCGCGGGTGCATGAGGGCGCGGACGAATTCCAGGTTCCGATCGCGCAGCAATAGATACGCGATCTCGTGGTCCAATAGGTGGTTCTCGCCACCGGTCGTCGCCGGTCGGACACAGTGCAGCAGCATCCCGCAGATCCGGTGGTCCGGGGGGTTGTAGTAGCCGTCGGTGTGCCAGGTGATCGGACGGTTGCTGTAAGGGATATAGCCCCGGTGCAGGGCGTCGGACCGGACCGTCAATGCGCTGATGGCGTCTTCGTCGGCGCCCAGGTTGTGATCCAGGCGCCTCAGACCGAGCCGGGCGCCGAGCCGGCGGGGGACCTCCTTGTCCGGTTCAGTGCCGCCGGGACTCGCGTAGATCGCCATGTTGGCGCGGCGGCAACGGGCCCGCAGGGCTGCGGCCTCGACGGGTGTCAGCCGGCGCGGATCACGGATCTCTACGATCAGGTCTTCGAGCCGGGTCGGGTACTCACCGAGCTTGCGTTCCCGCCACGGCGCGTAGTCCTGAGGTCGATCGGGATCGAAGGGGGAGGTGTCGGTACTGAGATGAGATCCCATTTCGCTTTAATTTTCTGCCCAAGCCGTTCCAAAGCGTTTGCACCGAATCCCGGAGCTCCAGGTTGTCATACAGAGACTTGATGAGGATTCTCCTTTCTCTTTCATGCTTTTGTAAGCGTTCAGCCCCCACCGCGTCATTCCGGCAGGGAGTGCCGGAATCCACCAGTGCCGGGGATGACCGTAACCCATCAGGTTGTCGCGAAGCGGCTCGTTTACCGTGACCCCGAAGGGGTCGAACAGATCAGCCCAGGGCAGCGCCCTGGGTCATCAGCGTAGAGAACCGAGCCCTGAAAGGGCGTCACATAACAGCGAACGGTATCTCTGGGTCTGACGCCTTCGATGTCACGCCCTTTCAGGGCTGGGTACCGATATCCGGTGCCGGGGAGGCCGCAAAAACAGTGGGGGTCTGAATGATTACGACCTGGCGTTCCGGGATGTGGTGCGAATGCTTCGGAAGGGCAGGTCGGCCGTTCCCTACAGGGGGTTTTTGGTCGGTAAGATATGCGGGCCGGGCGGCTGATCGTGCTGCGGTATGTGGTGGCTACGGGTAGACTCGAACTACCGACATCGGCATTATGAGTGCCGCGCTCTGACCTGCTGAGCTACGTAGCCGGGATGAAAGCGAAATACTAGCGATCGGGAAGAGGTAGAGTCAAGGCTGCGTTGATCAGGCCGACTCCCGGCGATTCCCCCAAGGTCATGTTTTCGGACGGATTTATACGCGCTCGCCCCGTGAAGGATCGCGGGAAGGCGATTTTTCAAGGGCGGTGTTGTAACTCTGTTGTTTATGAACACACAAGATATTGATTTATAACCTCTATTTGAATTTCGGAAGCAAAATTAGAGCACCACCTTTTCAAGCTCCCTTCGCGTCAGACGTTGAACCGAAAGTGGATCACGTCCCCGTCCCGGACCATGTAGTCCTTGCCCTCGGAGCGCAGCTTGCCCGCCTCACGGGCCCCCTGCTCGCCGTTGCAGGCGACGAAATCCTCGTAGGAGACCACTTCGGCGCGGATGAAGCCGCGTTCGAAGTCGGTGTGAATGACGCCGGCGGCTTGCGGTGCGCCGGTATTGCGGGGAATAGTCCATGCCCGTACCTCCTTGGGTCCCGCGGTAAAGAAGGTCTTCAGGCCCAGTAAGCGGTAGCCCGCGCGTACCACCCGGTTCAGGCCCGGCTCTTCGAGCCCCAGGTCGGCGAGGAAGCCCGCGCGTTCATCGGCCTCGAGCGCCAGGAGCTCCGCCTCGATGGCGGCGCACACGGGGACCGTTTCGGCACCTTGGTCCCGCGCCAGCCCGCGTACCGCATCCAGCAGGGGATTGTCCCCAAAACCGTCTTCGTCCAGGTTGGCGATGTACATGACGGGCTTGGCGGTGAGCAGGAACAGGTCGCGTAGCTCCCGGCGTTCGTCATCGCTCTGCGCCAGAGAACGCGCCGATCCGCCGGCGTCCAGATGGTCACGCAGTCGCTCCAACAGGGCCTTGCGGGGCAAGATCTTTTTGTCTCCGGTCTTGGCTTGACGGACAGCGCGGTCCAGGGCCTTCTCCACCGACTCCAGGTCCGCCAGGGCCAGCTCCGTGTCGATGGTCTCGATATCCCGTACCGGGTCCACCGTGCCCGCGACGTGCACCAGGCCCTCGTCTTCGAAGCAGCGCACCACATGGGCGATGGCGTCCGTCTCCCGGATGTTGGCCAGGAACTTGTTACCCAGTCCCTCGCCCTTGGAGGCACCGGCCACCAGGCCGGCGATATCCAGGAACTGCATGCTAGTGGGGATGACGTGTGCCGGCTCGACGATGCGGGCAATGGCGTCGAGCCGGGCGTCGGGCAGGGGCACCACCCCCACGTTCGGGTCGATGGTACAGAAGGGGTAGTTCTCCGCGGCGACGGTGGCCTTGGTCAGGGCATTGAAGAGGGTGGACTTGCCGACGTTCGGCAGACCGACGATGCCGCATCCAAAGCCCATGTCAGTGTTCGCCTTCCATGCGGTTGTAAGCGTCCTCGTAACGGATGATGTCGTCTTCGCCGAGATAGCTGCCGGACCGGACCTCGATGATTTCCAGGGGGATCGCCCCCGGATTCTCCAGGCGGTGCGTGGTGCCGATGGGGATGTAGGTGGACTCGTTCTCCGTGAGCAGGAAGACCTGTTCGCCCTTAGTGACCCGTGCCGTGCCCGAGACCACGATCCAATGCTCGGCCCGGTGGTGGTGCATCTGCAGGGATTGGGATTCGCCCGGATTGATCGTCAGACGCTTGACCTGATAGCGCGCGCCGAAGCCGATGGAGTCGAAGTTGCCCCAGGGGCGGTGCATGCGCTGGTGGTGCCGATACTCGCTACGCTGCTCTCGCTGCAGGAACTGGGTCACGGCCTTGACGTCCTGGGCCGATTCCCTGCTCGCCACCAGGACCGCGTCCGGCGTCTCCACCAGGATCAGGTTGTCCACGCCCACGGCCGCCACCATGCGGTGCTGGGCCAACAAGAGATTATCGCGCGCGTCGTGGATGAAGGCATCGCCGTCGAGCACATTGCCGGCAGCGTCCCGCGCGTTGATCTCCCAGAGGGCGGACCAGGCGCCCACGTCCGACCAGCCCACGTCCAGCGGTAACACGAGGGTGGGTACACCCCCTTCCGGCGAGTCCCCGGCCAGCTGCTCTATGACCGCATGGTCGATGGAATCGCTGGGGCAAGTGTGGGAGGCATCTGCGTCCGGGCGTTTGAGATCCCCGGCCGGCTGCTCCATGACCGCATGGTCGATGGAATCGCTGGGGCAAGTGTGGGAGGCATCCGCGTCCAGGCGTTTAAAATCCCCGGCCAGCTGCTCCATGACCGCATAGTCGATGGAGTCGCTGGGGCAAGCGTGGAAGGCATCCGCGTCCAGGCGTTTAAAATCCCCGTCCGGCGCGCCCCCGCGGTAGGCTTTTTCGCTGGCCGCGGCGATATCGGGTCGGAAGCGCTCCAGCAGCCGTTGCCAGAGCGAGGCCCTCATCATGAAGATGCCGCTGTTCCAGAGGTAGTCGCCGCTGCGTAAGTAACCCTCGGCGGTGGCTGCATCCGGCTTCTCGACAAAGGCGTCGAGGACATGGGCCTCACCCATGGTCCCCCGGGTCGGAAAGGGATCGCCCCGGCGGATGTAGCCGTAGCCCATTTCCGGCTTAGCGGGGACGATCCCGAAGGTGATGACCGCTCCCTGCCGCGCCAGGACGTAGCCGTCCGCCACCGCCTGTCGGAAACCGTGCTCGTCGCGGATATTGTGGTCGGCGGGCATCACCAACAGGATCGGATCCTGACCCTCGTCCACCGCCGCCGCGGTTGCGAGGCCGAGGGCGGGCGCCGTATTGCGGCCTTCGGGCTCGAGGATGATGGCGGCCGGCCGGCGGTCCAGGAGGCGGAGCTGCTCGGCGACCAGGAAGCGGTGGACCTCGTTGCACACGACGATGGGGTCGAGCAAACCGATGGCCCGGCGGGGGTGCTCCAACTCGATCCCATCGAGTCGCCTGACGGTTTCCTGGAACATGGTGTGCTTGCCGGTCAGGGGGAGGAACTGCTTGGGGTAGGCCTCTCGGGAGAGCGGCCAGAGACGGGTTCCAGACCCACCGGAGAGAATCACAGGTTGCAGCAACATGGTAAAAAGACGGGACCTCTATACAGCGCTAACCAAAACAGCGCGCAACTGTTCAGCTCGTGGGCTTAAGGCAAAGTCCAGTTTCACCGGCTAATAGTACAGGATTAACAGGATTTTTGTTGTGAAAGGCGCTTGTTGGTTTGGTAAGTCGTGTAGGTCGGGTTAGGCGCGTGCTTCGGTATGTTCGGTCGGGCCACAGGATTCGGGCTTACTCATATTTTCTCTCTCCCCCGAGCGGGATCTTCGTATCCTTGAGCAGTGTCGGCGTGTCGATGAGCCGTACCTCTCCCTCTCCGATCAGGATCGCGACCACTACGCCGATGGCAATGGCCAATATCCCGAACAGGCCGAGAAGAAAGCTGATGAGGAGGAAAACCGCTTCCGGTGTCATGGCGATGCTAGGGGGTGATCTCGATTAGGGATAACACGTTGAGTTTTGCGATCTTATTGGAATTATCTTCAATCGCGCCAGTCTACCATCCCGGCCGACGCAATTCCGTATCTAAGCTTTATGAACCCCAAAAGCGTGAAGGGCACAAAGGGTTAGGGTTCGGTGAGCGCCTATCTGTGTGTCTGCCTATGCGTCCCTGCACGCAGACAAGCAGGGACGCACAGGCAGGGGGTGAACTGCATCGAGTGACTTTGAAAAACCGCGGAGACGTGGAGAACGCTGAGTTTTCCTGAAAACCAGTCCCTTTGCGACCTTTGCGACTCAAGCAAAAGAAGAACTACGAATCACGCGAATCCTCGCGGACCTGCCTGTTGGCGGGCAGGTCGATTCGCGCTGGTGCGCGCGATTCGTATCTTCTCCTCTGCAACCGGCCTCAAAGCGCAAGGAAGCGATCGGCCTTGCGGACCAGGTCCTGCCGCGGCAGGAGCTCGGTCCGGGGGAAACGCACCAGGGCCCCGATTCTGGCGCCCTGACCGGCGACCCGAATCTCGAACAGGGGAACCTCGTTACCGTCGGCGGTCCGATTGCCGTCCAGCTTGATCCCCATGCGGCTCAGATGGATAGCGTTCAGCTGCCCGCTGACGTATTGAGCCGGGTGCCCCAGAACATCGGCCACCAGGTCGAGACGGGACTCCAGGGACGCCAACCGGGGGATCTCCCGCGCGAGCGTTTCCCCGATCTCGTCGACCTCCCGCTGCAGCTCCCGGCGAGACTCGCCGTCGTCTTCGGAGGCGGGCCGGTTCAGACGGGTGACGAGAAAATTGCGACGATTCTCCAGCTCGGTGACCCTGATTTTCTCGTCCCTAGCCCGTTTGTGAATATACGTCAGCAAGTTGTCGAAGATGCAGCTTTTGAGCGAACACCTGGCCCTTTTCTCGCTGGTGGCGGGAGAAAAGATCCGGTGGTCGCTGAAGTTCACCGTGGTCTGCATGACATCCTTTCGCACCGCATCACCGACCAATGACACCCCCAGCCGCCGGTGCTCTTCCATTTTCATGCACAGGAGTGCCCAACACTCCCCGGCCTCGGGGTCGGCCTCCAGCAGGTCATGGATCTCCGCACTCCGGCTGAATACCGCTTGTAGGTGGTTGGGATCGGCAAAAAAGGCGTTGACCCGCCGATCCTCGGAGAACGTGGCCCGGCTGCAGAGAATGGCCTCGGGAACTTTTTCTACAAGCTCGTCGATGTAATGAAGGGCGGTGGCGACCGGTTTTCTCAAACGCCGGGAGTAACCGGACAGAAAACGCAGACGGCTGTAGATCTCGTCCACCACATGCTCGATTGCCTGCGCCAGGGTGCCGCTGCAGGACGACTCGGCGGCCTCCTCCTCGCCCCCAGGCTTGAAGGCCCCGCCGAAACGCGAGAATATCTCCTGCAGAAACGACCCCATCCTGCCCCTCACTCGTGATCGTTGCCCCGAATCCGCAGCTCCCGTTCCTGTATGACAAGAAGCCGGTTAATTTCCTCCCTGCTGGGGAGATCGGAATCCGGTAGTGGTAAATATTTAAATGGTCAGCGTAGAGGGGTTCATTAACCACGCCCGATCGCTTCTTTTGATTCCCTCTCCCCAACCCCTCTCCCGGCGGGAGAGGGGCTTTTGCGACACCCTCGGAGGGAGAGGAGGTGCAGCCGGTGGCGCGCCCAACATATTGCTATCGGCGATGTTCTCATTTAAACATTAACCACTACCCAGGTTTTTACTCAGTGGAGAACCGAACATGAAGGTTGCCGGAATCGATGTCAGCAGCAAAACCATCACCCTGGTCATCAGCCGTGATGACCGCACGGGAAAGCCCCGCGAGCTCAAGAATACCCCCCAGGGACATACGACCCTGAGCAAGCGTCTGCGTCAGGCGAAGGTGAGCCGTGTCTGCCTGGAGGCCACCGGTCAGTATCACCTCGACCTAGCCCTGGATGACGCCGGGTTGGATGTGATGGTGGTCAACCCCAAAGCGGCCAAACGCTTCGCTGAGGCCATGCAGACCCGTACCAAGACCGATGCCGTCGATGCCGCGGTGCTGGCCGAGTTCGCCC
>Ga0209568_1000574_pt1 | contig 12957 bp, 11 predicted proteins | sample WorMetOlspDAHAB2_FD_187406 | JGI IMG/M metagenome (GOLD analysis project Ga0209568, IMG submission 187406) | Marine gutless worms symbiont microbial communities from Max Planck institute for Marine Microbiology, Germany - Olavius sp. DAHAB.2... ...
AAATTTTTACTTAGCTGTCAATCACCCGTCTTACATTAAAGTGAAGTCAAATTAAATACATGTTTTATTTTTATGCCATCGTGACGACAACAGAGTATGTATTATGGCGACACAAAAATAAACGGTTCCAGTCGCAAGTACAGTCAGTACATTGTTCCATAAATCGAAATGTTTACGCCTCACTAAGCTACATCACGTCAAAGCACCCGTCGACCCTCACACGACAGCATGAGCACGTGAAGAGATGATACATATATTCACGTAATACAGACGATATCGAATGACAGCGATACTCCGAGGAGCCGAAACAAGTTCTGTCGACCCATCTCCTGTTCGCAAAATATTTTCAACTTTTCCATCCCATTTACCAGTTTCGCAAGTTTTCCAGTTCTGTATTTATTTTAAGCCGACAAAACAGCGGCGACACTTAAGCACAGCCGCGCGGTTGACTAACACGTTAGCAGAATGTATAATTTAAGAAAGAGATGCAACATGGCTACATTCCAGAAAACTAAGAAATACTATTGCTGACTTTGCGAATTACAAAAATCATATCGATGACGTCTGACAAATGACTAAAACGCGAATAAAAGGCAGTCTCGGGCTGACGCGAACCTTCAAGACTTAGAACAATCAAACAATTTCCAACTCGAAGCCGATATAATTCACAACGATGTCGCATCGCCAATAAAAGACAGCCGTCAAAGGACCCTGTGAACCCCGAAAACATCAGCTGTTTCACTCAGCACATACGGCAAAAGTCAGTAGGCCTATATCATGAAAAATAATAAAAAATATTTTCGCAGGCAAATCAAAAACCGGTATGGGCGGCCCAGAATTTTCGAAGGCTAAACTGCTTAAAAATATTTGGACAGTTTAGGAGCTGAAGCAGACCCGTATTCCATTTTATACACTCCAATTCACTCTTGTCCACTTTCAAAGTTTGCACCACAGAGCGCAGATAAAGAACTGGGTCCGCCCTTGATTTCTTTTATAACCAAAAGACTCAAAAAATGCCACAACGCATTAACGCGAATAGCGGAAATCTGACTCCGGCCACACACAAAAAAATCACGATGTAACCTTCAGCCAAACACAATGCTTTGCAGACATTTATCATGCATTGTTTGCGAAAATTACTTCTAATATGCAAACACAACCAAGCGTCGAATATGTTCACAATATCCATACAAAAAGTCGAGATGTCGCCGTGTTTTACGCATTTTATATACGCACAAACTAAATCTGTCAACTTCGTTTCCCTAAGAAATGTGATATACTGCAGGAATACTTTCAACTTCGTGTAGCCTACATCATTCGTTAACGTCGTACCAATAAAAAAACTGCTGCAACCGAAATGTTTGAAATGCTGCATGACTAGTGGTTACAGCAGCTAATGCAATGACGATGCTAATTGGGTGATGCTATCACAATACAGACGTCAATGCCGAAATAAATTAATTAATTACGCCGGCATTACTGAAGTAACCCCCTGCGCCTGAAGATCAATGTCAGCAATTACCGCGGTCGAATGAAGACATTAAATCAGCACGCACTGAACGTAGTAAAAGCTCAATATTCACGTTGTCTAATTAAAAAATACATAACTTATGGTAATTCATGCACAAAACGCAATTCATTAATTATTATGTCTTCGCTCTTCAAATAACTATCTTACACGTGCTGTCCAATGTTTACCGTAAAGACACTTACTAGTAAATTCTATATATTGTGTATTATATTGAGCATGTACTGTATTGTAATTTCATCTGCGTTCTGTCGGATGTCAAATAAAGACTATGAATGAATGAATAATGACCGTTTATAAAAAAAAGTTTCATAATGAGCAAACAATTGACAAAAATTAGGAATGTATAATGTGAAAACTTGCTGTCAATTGTCGAAACGTGGAATAAATTTAGACCAGTCCCCCTAAAACCAGACAAACACCGACATACTCATTTATGGCTCCGTTTTCTCAAAGAAAGTACAAAAGAGCTGGTACCAGGAGACGTTTACGCTCACTAAAAACCATTAACAACTGAAGCGAAATGTGTACGTGAACTTAAGAAGTGAGCAAACAGCAGTCGTCTTTACACAACATCATCACAGCTGCCTTCCACCGCACTTCTGAAATTGATTCGAACGTGGGGAAACGTGGCATTTCGGCTAATTCCAGCAGAAAAAATGGAAACAATACAATATACATCACTAACACTTGATCGTACAGCAACGAGAGTAAAACGGCGGCGCCAAACAGTAGCAGCGTGGGCTCAATATACTTACAATTAATTCCATGTCAGACACTAACTGCTCAGACGGTGGTCCAAATATACTTGCACGTAGCTGGAACAACAATATCGAAGTTACGGTAGGACAACGGCGCTTAAAGCACAAACAACAAGTCCAACATCTCATATACCAATTTGTACATGCAGAAAAATATATCTTAATTACACGACGCAATATGATTTGTCATTCAACATTGTGTAATATCGCTTCATATGTACATACAATCGCACGCATCCAGAATATATACAGCCACAATGATGTCAAATGCACGCGTATTTACAATAATATGTTCATATAATACCGGTTCATGACTACACGAAAGATAATACACATTACACGCTGTTGATATAGGCAATACATATCGGACAAAAATACAAAGCAATGCAAATGAACACTTTGAACATGGCTTTTTCATGCAGTGTTACCGGTAATCTAAACCAGTTTACCCTCGACATCAGTCTACTACACAGACGACAGTAGAACTGCACTGATCCATGACTGTAGTCGCGCAATTGCAATGTAAATAGGGAGCGCGTGCCCTTTGCCCGGTTGGCGTTAATGATACCGTGGACTTATGCGTCAGTGGCTTAAAGGTTAAAACAACTTTACGCAATACCGTTTGACTGGTCGACGTTAACAGCACGAGCATACTGTAGCCATAACGCATCACATGCTTAACAAAAACGAAACATTTTTCAACGCCAAAAATCTTTAAAATATTTGCGTAAGACGTGACGTCATTGGTGGAAGTAGAAGCACGATAAATAAGTAAATTATAAAAACAGGAAGCTGTCCTCCAAACAGTCCACACCATTCACGCACTCACGGAGGTAACAGAATTTAGAAATGTATGTATTTTGAAGGAATGGTAACAATTTCGTGAAACGTCGCCCTTTAACCATCAAAATTAAAACGAATTACTTTTAGCTATAAGCTATATATCAAAATTTGAAATGTGAAATGCAACAATAGCAGACCATACATCGTGACATGTACACTCAAATAGCAATAGGCCTAATACAAAACGCAGCCACTAACCATGTAATATCGGACAACACAAGCTTATGCACCAAACAGAATACCGACGCCAACGATAGCCACATTAATTTTGAGAAAAATGTGCGATTAACTAGAGAACACTAGAACTGCTCAATGCTCATGGCATCAGAAAGCTGACATAAGTATGTCGACGGTGTAAAACACCTGGCTTTGGAGTGACAGTCTGGCAACTCCTGGTATTCTGTACTAGCCTACAGAGTAGAAAAATGCGACAATATTAGCGCCAGCAGCAGCACACCAGAAGTCGCGCGAAGGATGCAGGGCAGGTCATGGGCAATATAGCAAGATCCTTCCAACATTCGTGATATTCTATGTCCCGAAACCAAGTAGGCTTATGTGTTATGCCAGCAACGTGACGACGACGACGGCACAGTACTACTTGAAGTTAACTCAAACCAAATTTATAGCTTAGATCCACGTTGATACCAATTACGGCCTATATGCCCAAAACAGACTGATCTATTCAGTCAGATGAGACAGTTTTTAAGTCAACATTAATTTGTCATTCCTGCCACAACTGTGACGTAATATCAATACTGTTCTGATACCTTCACTCTCCGAAAGCTTCAGCAGTCTTGACTGTCCTCATGCACGAGAGCTAAGTTTAACCACGCAGGGTCCCTAATTTTCTGTCAATGCTCCAAAATTTTAATTACTTGTACTTCCGTATTCAGTTCCTCTAAATTTCACAAAAAAAATGGCCCATCATTTTTTATTAAGTATGTTAAAAATTAACAACCTATCAAGACACCGGGACAAATGCATGTGTTTGCTACACGCTTTGCAACTGTGTAAATAATAACGCTGCTCTACACGTAAACTTTGCACTTAACTAAGCCCTGTGTATATAAATAGAAATAAAACAGATCAAACACGTTACACATTTTCTACCAATCAAATTCTTGCACTTCACTTCGAAACGCGATAGTAACGTTTCAACGCAACAGTATAAGACGCGAACCACTAATAAGTCAGCTGCACATAACACATGAGACAGTACCTTAAATGCAATCGCTAAACTACTGGTCTTTGCAAATCTATCAACAACTTACGTCTCAAACAAAACAAGTAACAGTGCTCAGCAGTGTAGCTGTTTGGGAAGCAAGCGCTACCTGAACTCCACTAGCATTTTCATCAGTCCTGACTAAGTTATATCCGGACTATAAGAACAACATTCCACAGCAAAGACAATTTCTTTACACGTTTGCAATTTGTTCGCAAAGCTGTGAGGCGCCAGCCGTCAAAGTTCACATACCGTAATTATAACAACTCCTATAGTATACAGCACATGTAATCTACTTTGCAAACAATGCTAACGTGAAAAACACGCAGTGGTGTGTCACAATACTGTCGAAATACGATCACTACAAATCATCATCATCATCAACATCAACAACACAACAACAACTACAACAAAACAACAACTACAACAAAACAAGAAAATCAACTAAAAGAAACTCAAGTGAAGTCAAACAACAACAGCGGCAGTATACAGAGGCGACGTACCCACGGACTAACAGACAAAGTGGTGGTATGGTACACAGGCAATTTCAGCACTGGCAAAACACCACGCACAAAACACCCAGTTTTCGATTTCAGACGGTATTATTGCCGTTAAGGAACACAGTCTCGTCAACAACTGCCAGAATGGAACTGTGAACATTATACACGCTTTAAACACGTGTATACACACAGTTCCAAGGGAAACCAGAACAATGTACAGTAACAGTGGAAGTTGGCACATCCATCTGTGTCATTAACCCACTGTAACACGAACTGCCTGGCAACAGATCATGTATTCGCTGGTGCACACACCCGTAATTAGGTGGTCTCTCGAAAATTGACCATTAAACTGCTGCTGCACCGACCTCAATTCAATCTGCATCATGCTGACTGCTAAAGGGTTAAAGCAGGTCCATAATAATAATAATAATCACCATAGTAATAATAGCAACTGTATTTTGGAATGCATTTAGGTACATAAATTCATCCTTGGTGGCAATTGCACACCCCCCCCCTCCCGGCACTACATAAACCATCTGACTAATATCAGTGGCTGACGCGAGACGACAATGACACAATTTGTCTATCAGGACCAGTAGCACTGAACTGGTGTCTAGTCTGTATACAGACACGGAAGTGCAAAGGGGACACGCAGGACTTCTGAGCATACAGGCTGCAGCGCGCCTTTTGCAAATTATACGTTAACCATACACATATATGACACGAATTAAATCATGTAAGCAGGACAAATGCAACGTAAGAGTTAGCAGTTGGCGCTGGGCAGTGTGCGGATGTTGGTCGTTGTTTACGAATCTTGTTTACGGCAACAATTCATACTGTGTACAAATGCAGGGTACCAGCGCCAGAGACCGACTACAGTGCCAACACAAAGCAAACAAACGGCCACCTCTTACGTTGCGCCAATGCAGCAGCATACAATATTCAGGTTACATATAATATGGATAAATTCGGGAAAATGTCCACTGGAAGGACACGCAAACAATAACATGTTATACTGATGTAGGGTTTCATGGCAGAGCGAACAAAACTATAATAAGGATGTCAGAATGTCGGCAAGCGATTGCAAAGACCTTAGCTTCGATACGCCCATAAAACGACCGTAAACGCACGGCAGCCAGCAACGACGTGATGTATGCGTTGTAATAGGATCGCGGACGCCCTTACTAAGAACAATCATTACGCTGGCACACTGCACGTGATCTCCCGAGACATATGAGCGTGGCCGCTCTGACCAATTAGCAGCCAGAAATTACTAATAAACGATAAGCTGAATACGAGTGAAGAAAATGGGAAGGGAGCCCCATCACCCTCCCCTCAACCCAATTCCAAGCGCCATGCATTGATTCACCAGAAAACTGAATGAAATTTTGGATAAAAGTTCTGAGAGTTAGGCCTACTTGTTAAGTCGAATTCATCTAGACTGAACAACTGTTAAGTGGCTGGCAGTCAGTTAACCTTGGCCACTTCTTCGAGCAAACCACGGTGACGTCTCGTGCAGTGCTCACTGAGCGCAATGCGTCGGCAACAACGGTCAACGCAAGCACAGGAGACCAGGTGGACACAGTTTTGAGATGACCTGAAAGATGAATCGTAAAGATGACAGGACCAACAGCAAGCCAGTATTTAAGAAAGAGCAGGCGCTGAAACACGAAACAGGGGTCTCCACGCCACTGCGGCACCCTGTGCTCAGGCAACTGATTGACGCAGTGGACGGAATAGTCAGGGTCTCGGGAAGGCCGGGTAAGCTGACCCCCTTAAAATTTGAAGCTGAGGTCAGAAATTGCATATGACGCTTATAGATAAAAAAATTTTGTGTTGTGTCTAATAATAAATGCATTTATAATTTGTAACTAGTTCCTTTCTCCCTTATATTGCATTAACAATCAGCACGATTTCAAGGGGTGGAGTGAAAATCAACGTATCGTGTTACATGGTAAAACTTAATTTTTGACCCTGAGCCCCTGTTGAAAAATGGTCCCTGAGCACCTGGAAATAGTGAACCGTTCAGGAGATCGTCAATGTTCCATTTTCTTGCTAGAATTTGACCGTTAAGAACTGTTTGTTTACGATGCATCGTTGGTTGAATCGGTGATTTCAAAACGATGATTTGAGGATTTCAAAGATAACCCGCACGCAAGCCAGGGGCCCCACGGTCCCGGAGACGAATTTTACAGGCTATATAGCCCAACCAACAGTGCAAAGCACCGAAGGAAAAACGGTCTGGATCTCATGAAAATTGGCTCTGACAAGGGTAAATAAAATAAAGTAATAAAAATTAAACAAAAATAATAAAAAGACTGGGCTGCCCACGAGGAAAACCGGCGTGATATCGCATAACAGCAGCAGCCGCAGAAGAAACGAAGTGCATGCGAAGTGCATCGAGCCGCTTCAGTACTGCTGCCGTCCGCCCACGACTGTGACAACTCAACGCAAAGAAACAACCAATTTCGGCGAAAGGCAACGCAGACAGTGGACGTGATTTCAGCCGGAGTGTAGTAAATCTACTGCACGATTAAGTGAAAATCGAAAGTAGCTTCATGTGCAACTAAACCGACAATGAGTCAGTCAGTCGTAAACAGATATTTCGTCATTAGCCAAATGCCGCTGACAGACCCATGTTTACGGCCGACCATTAGCAGCACGTAGGCCCATAGGAAATACTATGAGCTGGCGGACGGTTCGCATAGGTGGTGCGGCAGAGAACAGGCGACCGAGGGTGTGAGGCAAGAAATCAATAGCGAAGTCACAACAGGTAGCGCTGCACAGCAGAGACGCCGAGACGCTGACGAAACACAAGCCAAAGTCTAACAATGCTGCAGCAGCTGCTGCTGGCGTCACCATACCAGCTCGGAGCGAAGGGAGGGGGTGACGTGGTTGATAAATAGCCGCTAATTACACGGACCATGCAGTGCACCACTGTGCACTGGTCCTGTCAGGCACAAACCCACAGCCAGTTACGGACCACCCATCGTGATTTGGTTGTCAACATGAACGCATCCGGCCACAGAACACCTTCACAGATGCAGATGATAATCGCGCTCTGCTACCGTATAATTTCATTTTTTTATAAATTCATTTTTTCTGCTCGTCTTGCGGTTCACACGACGTTATGGACACATATTATGTTCATTTCGGGCAAAGACCCGGTTACGAGATTACTGTCTACGCAGACTTTATTACGTTCATCTGTTTGATGTATAAGACAAGCATCAAATGGCAGCCGTGTCAAAAAACAAAAGTCGACAAAGCCAAGTAGAGGACACCAGAGCACAGAAAAGAATCGATGTCGACAAACGGGTCGTTTTAAACCCCCAACCAGCACGAGAACGCACAGTGCAATGTTTCGTGGTCGCAACGCAGCATAAATGCGAACGCAGAACACAACAGCACGTAGTGAAATATTAACAACGTCGTTACGTCATATCCGCACACAAAAAACCGACTACAAGACTTCTTCATGTTTTGGGTGACATGGGTCACACGCTGTGAGCAGCTGCAGTGATCCTCTAGCATTATGCATTTGCGGACACGACACTCAGGCGTACCCACATGGGGAGGAGATTACAGGGGGAGAGGGGGGGGGAAATCCAAGCATCAACTCTTCAGCTTCTACTAAAAAACAAACAGTGTCACTCACCGGCATTGCTCTATAGCAACAATTTGGACATTGTTGATACGCTTCGGGCTTCTGGGGGGCTACGTCTCCACGGCACCCGGATTTAGCCTCCCCCATTCTGAAAACCTGGGTACGCCCACATACGTCTGGCACAAGACTATACTAGACACTCTATGTGAAGCACAGCTGGAAAAAATTGCCAGCAAAATTACAAGGAATGTCAGTATTTGGTCATTACATTCCACGCTGGGGCAAACCTCCAATTCCCCAAAAAATCTGTTAACGGTGTAGCACCCATGACGTCATGACACACAGCAATAAACAACAAGGAGACCACAGCGTCAACAGATGACGAGCTACGACAATAAGTAAGTAAGTAAGTAATCAACAACAACTGACTGACCACGACACAATTCCGTGTTGACGACGGGCAGCTGGTACTAAGAACGCTTCAAGTAGGTTCAGTGCCGCTGACCTTCACCTCTCCTCCAAGGTCGTAAGGTCATGACTTCTCTCCAACTCACCTTGCCTCGCGGGGTTCGTTTCGGAGTCGCGTTGGTATCTGGCAAAATGGTCAGTATATGATCCGACAGGCTGACATGTAAATATCATCGTGAAGCTGCTTTGGGTAGGATGATGTCGTTCTGGGTCACCTTGATGCGACCTTGACACGGTTGTCTGGTTGTCGGCAGGTCAAAGTTCGGACGACGCTGCAACGCACTGCGGGCACGTCTCACAGTACGGACAGCACGACGACGAGCTCGAAGACGACGATGACGACGACGATGACGTCACGGTGACATCACAACATGGCGGCGAGGGGGCGGAGCCACCGGGGTACTCGTACGTGTAGATGGCGTAGTACTGGTGATGGTCGGTGGCGGAAGGGTGACACTGCGAACCGGTGGAGGAAGGGTTTGAGGATGGCGGTGGATAAAATACGGGTGGGCTCGGACAGCAGAATGGGCCGTAGTACACCTGGTCGATGACTAGTTCGACTGACGACTGGTCGAAGAGTGTGGCGGTCGTCGGAGAGTAGCAACAGCTGCCCAACGGCGGCGACGGTTGTGGTGATATGGTGGCCAGGTCGAGGTGCAAGGCCTCCGGCTTCTGCAAGGCACGTCTGTCCAGCAGGGTCCGCGCCATGTTCGCAATTAGACTGAGCGTGAGACGACGCTCGTGACCCATCAGACAAACTGTGCTTGTGTTGATCACCTAAACAGACGGCAAAGACACAAGTATTTAAGGTGTCTGCTGTTTGTTGCTGTGGTTTATTAACTGCAATGCCTTTAACGATTATGACTAATACAATCATCATCACTACAACAGTTCCAGAAATCTGGTAAACAGTGTGTAAGCCATAACATCATAAAAAACACACAAGAGAGTAAGTGACGCCTATTCAACACAGTCTAAGTCATTTTGAAGGCTGTAAAAGATGACAATTCAATGAAACTCAATAAACCCAAACAACAACATACAAAACAAATAGCAACCCAGTTCTGTCGACTCTTTCACACTCGGACGTGTAAAAATATTTCTACTAAATGTTCGAAAAACAAAACAAAACTTGTACATCTCTAGCCCCTCCCCCCTTTCCTCAGTAACTCTTGTCCTCCCTTGAACAACAACAACAACATGACTGTTACCAACAACATTATACAAGCTACTGACCCTCCACAGCGTGGCTAAGTATTCATGTCGCAGCAGGTCATCCGAGAAGTGGTCAGCCAGGTAGTGTTCCAGCTTGACACGTTGCACATCAACGTCTGGAAAGTCGATGAAGAACCGTGAACACATGTACCGCTCCAATCGATCCACGTCAATGTCTAACGTCGGCCTGTAACATCATCATCACCGTCGTCATTATCATCATCATCCTACGGAAACAGTTGGGGACGCAAGCCGCCCACTCCACGAGCACAACTGCCAAACACACACATGGTCTGCAGGAAGTCCAGTGTCTGGTGAACTTGGACGATCGAAATAAGCAGTGGTTAACAAAAGCCGACACTGACACAGAGACCACACCAACGTGTCATTTCGGGTCCCATCTTGGCCTAAACAGATCCCAGCCAACAAAACCCAATAGGAAATTAGATGGTCAAGCAATAACACACGCTTCAGTGGCCAGAGCAACTACAGGTGTATAAGCATGGCTGACTTGAAACAAAACCTTAATGAATGATAAATTTGCATAGTTCCATGTATGGCTGTCAATGAGATAGAAATGACATGTCATGTATGAAACAAGGTAACATCTGTGTCAGCAACACTCAAACACCATTAAACAGCACTTAGTATATTGTTAGTGACTATTAAAGTAAGTCTATTTATACACGGTGCCAAAAAACAAGTCAAAAGGCACTGCAGCCATAAGCAGAACAAATTCGTTTTTAACACACGATGTAGACGCATTGCTAAATGCAGCTACAGCTGTCAGTGCTTCACGTACTTCCTTTCTACTGTCACTTTCATTTTTGGGTTAATAATGTGGTTATCTGCGAGGTAGTGCAGGTAGAAAGGCCGTATCTGCAGTATCGTGGTGGGAAGAAAGCCGTTATGTACATACGGCCTTTTTGCTTAACATAACAGCTAGGTCTTGTAGATACGGCCTATTTGTTTTGCTATGTTCACCGCTTCAGACAGCAGTTATGGTTTTCTTGCTTAGCACACACATACACAATGGTGTATGCAATCGCCTGGTGCCACAAGCTCATTTTGTGCCAAATATGCAGACACAGCATATTTGCTCAGCATTAGCAGAGTAGGCCTATAACTCTTTGCTAGAAGCAACACGTTTGACACAAAGATACAACCATCATGTATATTGGAGCACCACAGCATCAACAAAATCATCACTTGCCTAAAGTGGCGCACAACCAGGTTGCAGTACTTGAGAAGTCCTCCTCCACGAATCTCTTCCGGGTTCCTGGTTGCTATCAGTTTCCTGTTGAGGTGGTCAATTGCAACGTCAAAGCTGCCATAGACACTCTCGGCAATGACCGTCGGGTAGAAGTCGGGTGTCATGGCCGGTCGCGACACTTCATAGAACGTCAGCAGACTGTCGAGGATTATCTATACCACGACAACCAGGCAAACTTGTCAACTCTGACCAATATGCAGAAGAAGAGAAGGCACAGTATGCAGGGCTAACAGATGACAAAATGGTGATGACCAATCTATGCGGAAATATGTGCTGTATACAAAAGCAGCAATGAAGCTACTTTACAAAAACAAGTACCTATGCTAATTCAAGACAGAGATAAAAAGTTCACAGAGGGAAACTTTCAATATCTGAGCTAAACACTACTAGCCATACATCAAGTAAGATTAACATACAAGTTTAAGTTTAGAAACACAGGGTAATCATTTAATGTTAACATACACATATGAACGTACATCTCATAAACCGGGCAATGGGCAATGAAGAGTGCAAAATCCAGATTCAAAAACAGCTGCTAACTGCAGACAACCACTCCTTTCACTCCAGCTCCTAATTCTACGACTACCACTGCTTCTATCAATAAGTATGTAAAGCTTAGTGGTATACCTGGAAAGAGTCGACACTGAACTCGAACTGTCTCCTCATGCGGTCAGCAAACTTCAGCTCCACATTTCGTGCTCGTACGTTTGACAGGGAAATAAGACTCCAGCGGTTGACGTCGTCGTAGACTTTAACCAGCTTACGGACGTATGCCTCGCTCAGATTCGGACCTGACATTCGTTCCCGACACACTCCTTCCGGCATGAAGTTGAGCAGTGACGTCATTACGACATCCTTGACACGCTTTACGTCGCTCTGGTCCGACAGGTCAACGCCAAAGATCAGGTCGAGATCATTGTACACCTGCCAAACAAAAGTCACACTCGGCTTTCAAATAACGTTCAGTACATACAGTGTCTTTAAGCTCAAACGGGTTAAAATAGGAAGATGCAGCATGGTATGACTCCACGTAAAATATCTTATAAACTTGCTTACAACACTGTGTGTGTTCTGACATTACACCGAACAGAAAATGATGACACGTCAGGTTCCACGTTAACATTTATAACTGAACGAACAGAAGTCAACAATTAGTTACTGTGAATGAATTTTGGGTTCATCATCTGATCTGTTCTACCTAAAGTATCATACGAGGGTCATTGTGGTAACAGTCCAGATAAGCTCTGCCACACCAGATCTGTTGCTTATTCAGTAGAACTTGTTGTGCTGAATATGCATCAGATCTCGGGTGGTGGAGCTTGTCAGGGGCCCGATTTTAGAAAAATCATAAGTTGATCATAAAACCGTCATAACTTTGTCGTAAATTTGTTGTAACTTTGTCATAAGATCATCACAAAAGATCGTAAAGTTATGATCGTTAATAAATACAGCAACCAATCACAAGTGCTGAAAAGCCGTTGTTTATATTATGAACTATGGTCAACTGAACAAGTTCAACAAAATAAACACTTTAACGGCC
>Ga0209568_1000576_pt1 | contig 12927 bp, 4 predicted proteins | sample WorMetOlspDAHAB2_FD_187406 | JGI IMG/M metagenome (GOLD analysis project Ga0209568, IMG submission 187406) | Marine gutless worms symbiont microbial communities from Max Planck institute for Marine Microbiology, Germany - Olavius sp. DAHAB.2... ...
AAATAAAATAAAGTTAGCATGTGAATATAAGCTGAAGACAGTAGGAATCTTTGTATAACGTGCGAACAAAAAAGTCCCGGTCATAAAGAAATGAGAAAACAAATTTTGTGGAAAACGTGCATTTGATTTAAGGAAAGATGAAAAATAGCAACTTCCAGTAATTGAACAATATTAATGGGGACGTTAATTCATAAATAATACTTTAAATCGTCGTGTGAACTGTATCAACACATGCTGTCAATAAATGCCGTTAAGACACTGTCATGTTACTGCAGACCACGAAAACCTCTGCTGTCTTACTATACTATACGTAGGTTACGGTTAGGAAAATATGGAGTTCTTTTTATGTTCCAGACATTTCTTAATTGTTTCACTAGTATATAAATTATTCAAATATTTTTGATTAGACACATTTATTGTGACAACAAACACAAAATAGTGAACTAAGATAGTAGAAGATTTTAATGGGGTTAAAAACCATGTAACCGTACACATAGGCATAATAATGTTGAAATTTAAAAATCAATTTTCCAACCAGTGCACAAAAATATGATCGGGCTTAATTAACGGACACTGCTTACGGGACAGAAATTGTTAGGATACGGTTTTAATAGTCGTTAAGGATATACATTTTAGTATATGATTACACGGAGTGTAGTGAAATCGCTGATTCCACGTCGCCATGATGTAGGGATAAGCATACTTAATATAAAGCATAAACAAAGAATGAGAAAATGCGAATCGGAAAAAAATCTTTGGCTTGGTGTATTCGCAGACCGCACAAGGGGGTTATTTCGATTGGTAATTCAATACATAACAGCTGGCTGCCATAATCAAATTTACTATACCACACTGAATACATGTTACCCGTTACCTTCCCGTGACTTCTACTCTTGTAGTGCCTGCGCAGTGACTCTGTCATTTCAGACACTTTAATCGTTCTTGTTTTTTTTGTTTTTGTAAAAGATAGCGACACAAATCATCGTCACCTATAAATTTTTAATTTCGTTAAAAATCGTCCAACTCTGTTATCTCTAGTGTTGTCACAGTAGCAGTTTTAAGCGTTGAATAATTGCACAAAAATGTCATTTTTTAAATTGAATGCATTTCCTAAATCGAGAAGCTTTAAAAACTTAAATCATTCTATTCCGAACCAACAAGCTAATAATGTCTGTCAGGTGAGTGCGTCAGAAACGTGAACAGAAAGTAATTACTGGAGTGGTTGAGCTCGCCCAGCATGCAAGTCAACAAAGCCCGCACGAAAGTCGTAACGATGGAATACATAGGCCATACACGCAAACAGGCAATATTTTTGAACGCCAACGTTTTTTACAGCGTGACTATTGGGTGCAAAATGTCATGAGTTGGCAACCAATCATGCAACTGTAAACTATTCGCTGCAAATATGTCCTGTAAAACTGTAAAACTGTACAACTGGTGACGTGAAAGGTCTTGGTGCACACCTTAATTGAAGAAAGCAAACCTTTGGCATTAGTTGATAATTTGGTAAAATTTTAACTGATTTTCAAAATTATTTGACTATAATGCCGCCTTCTGGAAAACACACACTGAAAACTGTATACTATAAGATATTGGAAAATTTAAACTGAAAACAAGACTAAACGTTACTAATTCAACTAACGGTTCACAAAAATGTCTACAATCCTCGTTCGGAACTGTTCCATCCGTTTTACAATAAGATTTAAAAGTCGTATGCCGCTATTAGGCCTGCCAGTTACACTGTCAATAATAGGCCTACACTCAGCTTTACGATACGCCGAAAGTTACAGACAGGCTCCTTCCAGTGATCGACATTGTCGTCGTCAAAATATACAGGGTGGCCCAAAAAAAGTAGCAACTACCAAATTATCAAAACATCGTATTAAATCGTATTAAAGCCTGCAATGAGATTAGATTCATTCGTCAAATTAAAGTATCTATCAAGCACTATTACATTATTTGTTGGCATTAGATATTCTATGCGTGACCTGCTTTCTGACCTCAATAACTATGCCTGAGCCGCAAGCTAGCGATATGCATTAGGTACGGCAAATGATGTCAGCGCTTCCTCTGGCGTCAGCTCGCCTTAGAAAGCTGTGAATTCCATTGCAAAACGATCTTTTACATGGAGCTTTATGTAAAAATTACTTTTATTTCCATGTTTTCTCCCTTTTCTGGTTTTTATACAAGATTTTATCAGATGCGTAGATTTTACCCGTATCGCAGCTTCAAACACAACAAGTGATGACGTCACAAATTAGGTCACACACGGAATATTTAATACAGACTTAATATATTGTTGTGCTCATTTTGCAATCGAAATTGATGAAAATCTAGCCATAATGGCGGGTTTTAATGCAATTTAATGCCGACTAGTCATAGTGGCTTACTTTTTTGGGCCACTCTGTATGCCATTTTTGTCGGTGAACCTACACGCATACGAAGTTTACTTTGTGATTCTTGCGAGAATATTTTAACTTTCTATGCTGTTTATAACAATTTTGAATATTTTCCATTTTACAGGAAAGTGTAGCAACACCATATACAGAGTGGCCCAAAAAATTGGCACACTTTTTGTATGCCAGTGTCTTAAAAGCAACAACTGAAAACAAGACGACTTCGCTAACAACACATTTTAAGAGTGCGTCGTCCAGCAGCGAGGCGGACATAACGAACATGTTATGTAACAACTGCAGGATGTGACAGTTACTTTAGATAATAACTGAGACAACAGACACGTGGTTTCCTGTTGTTAATTTATTAAAATGTGTTGTTAAAGAAATCGTCTTGTTTTCAATTGTTGCTTTAACACATTAATGATAATAATATATAATAATAAACTGATTTATATAGCGCCATAAGGTCGCAGCTTCAGAGGCGCTTCAAGTGCACTGACATTTCACAAGGTAGTGTAGCGACACATTTGAGGTATGGTTAAATCTTTAGTGACAGTATTATTACAAATGTTCTGATTCTGACAGTGAAAAAAAGTTTGAAAATTGGTCAATATTTGATGAAGTTATAACGCGAACAAAAAAGTGTCAATTTTTGGGCCACCCTGTAGAGCTAGTGGTGTTATGTGATGGAAATTGCTACGTGTGTTGTACTAGAAGATTAATTTTATACATTTTGAAAATGGGTTTGAGATTTGAAAGTTATTACGAAAATACTATTGCAACATAAATAAGGAAATGTGGAAAGTAAGCTACTTCATAAACTTTTGGAAATTTGTGACTATGTGAAACCATTTCGTAAGTAATGTAAACTTTGAAAAAGTTGTCAGTAACCAAATGCGAATGATTTGTTTCTAAACAGCGATCATGGATTCTTTGTGAAATCAGTCATCGAGATGCTTGGTCGCGCACGTGCAATAGTTCAATCACTGCAGTCTACATGTGTAACATAGGGACTTAACTGTTACCGAAGACTGGATTGGAGTTTAGTTTCAGAATAAAAAGTTGTGCATCACCAGAAATGGTTGCACCAGAGCCAAGAAATTTCTCACCCAATTAGCATGAAAATTCAACCTACCAAAATTATGGACTTGTATTGCTTTTGCATTGGTTTGCTTTGGTTTTGTCTTTATTTTGATCGTGTTCTGATGTGCTCTTGCAAGCCACAAGATGGCATCACATGCATCGGCACCATAGCATGCACAGTGCTCTTTAAACCAGCTTTAACTGCGTGTCCATTTCGCTTCTTTCATGTATACAGTTTAATCGAGGTTGACTGTCATCGACACTTGGTCACTCGCACTGGTGTTGGCTTTTTGCGTGACCATCGGCTAAAGTGAGGATCGCACGATGTTTGAGATTCCTGGTCATGTCACATAGTTACTTGTTTTTGTGAGTAAATTACTTATAGTTTAGGCCCAACATGAGCACTCTACTCCAGAGTTTGAGGTACCGTTGCCGGGAAACGTACCTCAATCGGGAGGTTTGGACTCCGTTCAACTCGATGTAGGTACTTTTCGAAATGGGAGCTTTAACTGTATGCCATCCACCCACAAAGATGTATGAATACACCTTACAATTTACTCGTTGATAACACAAAATAATTTAGAGCAATAAGTATTCAAGAATTAAAACTTAATATTTTCGAACATGCTAAGAAACGACAGTGAGAGGATGTAGCCTACAACTGTATAGGCCCTATAGCCTATACGACTGTGTGTACTGTGTATATGGTGTAAACATAACGACTATACAATGACCGTGTCAACGAAAAGCATCGCCGCATAAAACGACTTCACCAGCGCAACGACAAAGCAATCAGTGAATGCGTGCTTGTTTTCCCGATTGTTGCAAGAACAATTACAACTGACGGCGGACAACTGAGCGGTAACTTTGAATTATGCATAACTTATATCGACTTTAGAATGCATCTGCGTACATGTATCATGCAGAACCAATGACGGTTTCCATGTGTCATGGCATTGGCAATTGTGGGGACCCGAGTTGAAAAGTGGCAGGCTTATAACACGAAAAAATCTGCCAACGAAACAGGCTGATACAGCTGTTTAGTAACAACAAACTACCACGGCAATTGCCACACTCGATATTTCAAGAAAAATCATAAACTCAAAATTTACGGCAGACGCAATACTGTTCCGGTGCCTGTGTTTTCAGCAAGTTATATATCTAGGGCCCCATTTTCGAAAAATCATCAGATAATCGTAAAATCGTCACGAATTCGTCACAACTTCGTCATAACTTCGTCGTAAAGTTATGATCCTAAATAAAAATAGCAACCAATCACAAGCTCTGCAACTAGTTTGTTTACATATGTGTCACTTCTTTTTTTCTATTTCAATACTTACGAGAGATAGCAAATGCGCCATTTGTGTTTGTTAACATTTAAGTTTTGCTAAAACAATCGTAGTCTAAAGTTATGACAAAGTTATGATCACACATTTGTGATAATAACTTTGTCATAACTTAAGATCATAAAATCGTCATAAGATCTTTCGAAAATTAACATATTATGATCATAAATTCGTCATATTCGATTATTCGAAAATCGGGCCCTGGTGACTATTTAAACAGCGCGGCACAATGTTGCGAACTTACGATAATGCGTCGACTCACGCAGCAAGAAACAAAGCGAAATAGCGAAACGACCTAGCAAGTAGCAAATGTTGCGAGAACAAGGCACATTAGATTCAATTGCGAATATTTTGCTATACAAACGTCCAACACGGAAAAAAGAAACTGATTCTATGGTCGCTATATGAATGCACTGGATGTAACTATGACACAGGCTGTTACCTCGCCGAAACGGTTCAGAATTAAGTCCATTTCGAATTGAAATGATACTAAACAGCGAAGCAGCAACGAGGAAACTAGGGATCGACCGGACAAAAAGTAACCAGCAAACATCCCAGATATTGCGTTTATAATATTTTCGTAACATTTTTTCGCTAGTCTAAATCAATCCACACATCCATAATTTTATACAATCTTACAGAAACCACTAATTGATCTATTCAGATTTAAAAATCGACTAACACAAATAAAATCAACAGCGAAAAAAGCTATAATGCATTGTAAAAAAATCTACTAATCGTCTGTCATCCTGAATTTGAAAAAGGCGCAGAAATCGCGAGACCTGACAACGCGGCACCATACTGGAAGGGTGGACATCGCGAGACTTGTTTCAGTGTTCGAGTAGAAGCTCAATACAAGTTTATGTTTGCTGCAGGCAATATTATATGAGCTGCTCATCGAATTAAAGTTTTTAGTTCTATTTATTTCTGTATTAGTTATTCCTACGTGCAGCAGATTAAGTTGGCCTGCTCTCTAACTGACACACGCATAGCACACGCTTCACAGTACCGCGCATGTCCACACGGCACCAGTGCGAAGCCAGCACGTGGCGCCAAAAGGAACACTTCGCAACAGTCGTCCGAGGTTGTTGCCGCGGCTGCCGTTGCCGATTCCGACGCCCCTGAAGTTGTCGCTGCCGGTGCACAGGCACGGGCGCCTGCCTGTCCTCGTCTTCGTCCTCGTTGCTGCTGCTGCTGCTGTTGTCGTCGCGCGTCTGTAGGGACTCCGTATGAGCGCCGACAGAATGGCTGGCTGCACGCAGAAACTGCAGGCGACTGTAAGCGCCGCTGTCGAATCGTGACAAACAGGATTCAATTCGCTTATCGTTCAGCATGTTCGATTCAACCGTGCTCTAACACCAGTGTTTGATCTGCAGTATGAGCAGCAGTCGATACAAACAGCTAGAGGACAGTGACACCACTGTTTTATCTGGTGTCGCGTTGTCAGGTCTCGCGATGGCAGTCCCCACAATTTTGATGGTCTCGCGATGTCAGATCTCGCGTTTTCAGTCGCCCCAATTTGAAGTGATTGTGTGATATCCTAAAAAACTCACGAGCGATTTGAAGCAATTAAAATTTAAAAAAAAAGAAAAAATGTCTTTGCACTATGATACACTGCAAATTTTCAGATCTGCGAAGTTTGACACCAACCTTTGCAAGAGGAAGGCAAGATCGGGGACGCAGTGTAAGCAAAAACTGCAAAAGAAACCATTTAGATCAGGCATGCAGAGCGAAAACGATACCATACTGTTTAAACCGATAGGCGTTTATTTGTTTTGATAGTCAGTTTTTTAATCTTTAAGAATGCAAAATACAAAGAGAAATTACGCAAACGAAGCACAACTGCTGTTCAAGTTTCAAACACAAAAATTTCAAATCCCTGAAACCAAATGACTTGATCTATTATGTAGGATTATTCTTGTTTCTTAACAGGAAAATTCATATCTTTTGCATCGAAGGAGACCAGTTTACAAACAGCTAACTATTAATGTCTTACGAGTTCAAGGAACTCTTTTTGACGTTAACAGACACCAATAACTTTAGACATAAACTTGTAAAATATTCTAATAATTGACAATTAAACATCAGAGCGGGTGAATAAAATCAAGCACAATTTTTGATATGCTGCATACGAAACGAGAATAATGGCAAAATACTGCGAATACAACTGAAATGCCCATCACATGTTTCACCATAATTTGGTTTCAGGTAAAACAGAATGCACTGGTGTCACCTCCTGTGACCATGCGATGGATGCGCTGGCATACAAATACGTCTCAATTCGACAAAGTGCCGTTCGCAAACCCAGCGCACTTCATGACCGACGGCGACCGCACGCAACACGCCGAACCGCTCCCCGGCATCATGAGCCCTCAACAACCGAGCCAACTCCTTCCTGCTGCCCTTCGCCGGCGCCTGAAACACTGCCGACTCAACAACAGATAGTTCATTGGCCGAGTCGGCGGCAGTCAGACTGCGTGGAACATCGACAACCGGCGGACCGCCGACAGCCGTCAATATCCAACCAAGCATAGCAGCGACCCTCTCACGTCCCTCATCGCCACCCACGACACCGAGATCAAAGTCCACTGGCGGAAACAGTTGCCCGCACGTCCGCACCAGTTCCGAGATGACAGAGCCGACCAGACGCCCAGACTGGCCGCACGCCACCACCCTCAACACGGCAGCGGCCAGTGCTACCAGCTGGATCGGCACCGGGCGCCCGCCAGCGGCCATGGACCGACCTCGAGAGGGGGCCGAGGCCGCCCCGGACGGCTGCGGTCGTATCCGGAACACCGAGCCGTCGACGAAGTGCCAATAAGCCGGGTTCTCACAGAGCAGATGAATGTCAACATCCTCGACGAAGCTGGCTCGAGCAAACAGGTACCAATCGCGGACTGCGGCGGAAACGCTCGGCGGCAGAACGAGGACGAGACGCGGGTACTCATAGTCGGGCAGCGCCGACGTGCACACAGCCACCCTTCCCCCGCCGCCGCTCCCGATCCCAACAGCATACGTCCTATAGTCGCCGATAGCGGCGCGTGTCCAACTACCGAGATGGTGCCAGCGAGCGCACACTGGTCGCCTCGGTGGAAACGACGTCGACGTCCTTCTGTGCGCACGAATGCGATCCGGTCCTTCGAGATGCAGCAGGACGCATTTCGGACACAGCAGAAAGTACTGGCGCTCGTCTTCATCGTCGTCGTCGTCGACGGCACCCAGCGCCACCATGTCTGGATCGTAGACGCTCGTGTACGACGGCAGCGATTCGACGCTGGATACGTCTTCAGCGTTGCAGGTTTCTGCCATGTGACGGTCGTCGGGCAAATCGTCCAGGTGCAGATCGATGAAGTCAAGCACCGCTCGCATCACGCAGCACGCTCCGTCGGCGCTGCGGACCTGCACGCGAACGACATCCAACTCTGAAACGAGAGCAATGTGGACGCGGGTGACGCAAGTCGTCGATTCAGACAGCGACGCAGTGGCTCGGATGTCTCGACAGTCGTCGCAGCCGGCGACGTCGCACATACACGCGAACACCACGTGCTCGGCGAGGAACACGGGCAGCGGCGGCAGCTGAACAGTGCGCAGGCGACCCAGCTCACGTCCGCCTCCGACGTCGGCCACGCGCGTCACAACATCAGCGAAGAATCCCGGACGCAGAGACCGAATGCGAAATTCACATGTGACCTGCTTTTCGCCGCAGTCGGGCACGTCTGGCCAGACGTCAGAACCCGGCGCACCTGTATCTAGCAGAGCCGGAAACAGATACAGCGGGTCGGAGGCGCCACTCAGAGTGAGTCCGACGCCGACATCACGAATGGCATCGAGAAGCCACTGCTGAGCAACATGAAGGGCGGCTGCCGTTGGTTGAGTGGCACCGACGTTACTGCTACTGTATCCCACAACAGACGACAGTCGCAGCGACTGGCGCTGTCGTTGCTGAGCCTGCACTGTCAATTCGCGCTCAACACTGCGCGCCAACTCGTCGCGGCTGGCCATACTGACGGCAAGAGATGACAGTGCTCGTTGGACCGTCTGAACAAACCATGTGGAACCAACACAAATAAATCGTGTAGACAGCTGGCATGGATCGCCAACACCAGGGGCGAAAACCACCAATCCTCGGCGATGCAGGTATCGCAGCGCCAAGGTCGTCTCTTCTTCGTCCATTTCCAGCAGTTTCGCTTGGTCCATTACTTCGGAGACGCCGACTAGCGGCAGATATGCGTATGACGATGGTGTATTGCTTACAAACGCGGCCAGAAGCCGACTCAGTTTTAACCAGTTAGACGGCGCGATGTGCGTCTCATTGTGATCGCCAGAGGGCGCAACTGCTAGTCGTAAAATTGCGGCGACAAGTCTCTCGACCGACAGAGACGCCGGTGACGTCGGTTTGCATCGCACGTTCTCATATATCGTCGTTGCCGGGTCTTTGTCGCGGTGGAAGCTCGGTCGTCCCGCTGCTGCGGAGTCTGTTTCGTAGTAGCCGACTATGTGCGGAAACCGCAGCGCGCGAGCCGCTGGTCTGTCTCCACCGGAAGCCACGTGACCATTGGTCGCGTTGGCCTTGACGGCACCGTTGCCGACCGGAAGTGATAGGTCAACAAACCCAGTGATATGAGGGGCTCGCGGATCGACAGTCATCGCCGCTGGACTGGTACCCGAGCCGTGGCCGAGCGACCCGGTGTCGGGTGGTGAGGTAGACCCAGCAGCCTCCTCAGCGTGTCGTACGGCTAGGTACTTGGGTCGACAGAGCAGGCAGTTGGAACAGCTGCAGCGGCGACGCGACGCTGAAGTGGCAGCGGCAGTTCGCAGGACGTGATGTGGTCTCGCAGGGTCCAACAGACCATCGACCACTCGGCGCCAGATGTCACTGAGGCGCTCGGCCTGAACGCGATCTGCGTGTGTTCCAACCAGCACCACGCGACAGTCTGGATCGAGCTCGTACAGCGCCTGAAGCCACATTTGTAGTCGCGCGAACGGCTGCCGTGTAGACGACCGTGTTCCGTTGACGGGCTGTCCACCCGGGTCAAGGGCAGAAACGTCGAACGCCAACAGGAAGAGATCAATACTGATTTGTCGGACGTACTCGTTTAGAATGTCATCAGCAGATAGGACGAGAACGTTTACTTGACAGACACTGCCGTCCTGCTGCATTACATCGAACTGACGAGCGGAGAAGCCGTGAGACGACGACGGCGGCGCTGGTGTGTTGGAACGACGACCCAACGACCCGAGTGGACCGCAGCTTCCTCCGCTGGCTGCCATAGCGTCGGCCAAGGTTGTCTTTCCGGCCCGCGAAGCACCAACCACCGCGATTGTAATGTCGCGCTCGACGACGCTTCTGCTCGTCGAAGGACGCGGCGGCGGCGGCAGCGACTCATCGGTGACCGTGACGGAGACGCTGTCTGACGACGGTCGACGTCGAAAGCGCGACCGACAGTGACGACAGAGACGCGATTCGAGCTGGAGGTGAGCAGTTAGTGTAGCAGGGTCAGCGCGACGTAGATGGGCCGGTCGAAGCGAACTGTTGAAGAACTCCAGCCGACTGAGTTGAGCGACTAGAGATAACAGTGAGGCCGATATCTGGCGAAGCCGATTATAAGACACGTTCAACACGCGTAACCGTTCCAAAGACACAAGATCATCGGGCAACCGGGCAATCCTGTTCCGTTGACACAGTAAAACGCGCAGCTGAGGTACAGCAGCCGGCAACGAGCTGATGTCTGATATCCGGTTGTCAGCAAACGATAACACTTCAAGTTGAGTCAGTCGACTGAACGCTGCGGTGGGCAGAGAGCGAAGACGCGGTCTCTGCGAGTCGCAGCAGAACGTCCTAAGCGCGCCGAGTCGACTCAGTTCAGGCGGGATGTCGCTCAGTCGGTTGCGGTCAACTTTAAGCACGTCACACGTGGAGGCAGACGACCGGAACAGGCTGGCCGGAAGTCGTCGCAGTTGTGTGCCCGACAAAACTAGCGTCCGCAGACACACGCCATCCAACAGATCGTCGTCCAGATCGCCGACGAACCTGCAGTCGACGACGTACAGTGTCGTCAGCGTGCGCCGGTCGAACGTCCTCATCAAACGTGCAAGCGGCAGTGGAACGCTTCGATCCTGCACGATGAGCAGATGCCGGATACAGAGCTGACGGCGTTCGGGGTCGAAGTGGAACAGATCACCGGTAACGAGAGAGGAGGCATTCTGGTGAACGAAGACGGCACTATCGCTGCTGGATGGCGACGAGGCAGACTGATGACGACGGATGTCATTGTCGGTTAAGGATGATGAGCGACAGTTGACGACACAGATATCTGGAAGCATCTGCACAGCATAGTAAACACAATTCTAAACGTCAGCACTTACCCAAGTTACGACATTTTCGCTGTATATAACAGTAACCACATAACAGCATCGGGAGGAATGAAAATGCACCGTGGAAACATGGGTTCGGCAAAAAAATGCGACGAGCGGCAAACAAACAGATGAATATTGAAATACTGTACAAAAACTGTCTGCACAACGAAATGAAACTGAAACAAAACAGTTTCGAAACAGTTTCGAATCTGTTTTGTTTCAGTTTCATTTCGTTGTGCGGACAGTTTAAGTACTACACCGAAATGGCTACTGGCACTGCAGCTATCAACTGGTGACACTAGTCGTCCGGTCAGCAGCTAGACAGACGCAGCAGCAGCTCACGACGGGATGTTTGGTTTTTAGTGCCAATTGAATGAAGTGCGGATCTTGTGATCATTAGCACTGCAGTTGACTGACTTTCTTTCTGTATACTTATTTGTATTTTTGTCGGTCAGAATTTGTCCACAGCAACCGTTCTCATGCAACGAAAACGTGGAAATTTTCAAACAAAACTGAAAAGTCAGATTACTACAATTTGCGTACAGTTAATTAGGTAATAGCGATAACAGACGCTCCATAACGGAAAAATGTGAGTCTGTAAAACGTTATAGCAATATCCACTGTCGGAAATAAGCATAGCCCATTACTGCAGTGGTCAGTGCAACAACTCGGAAAATCCGGCGCAAAATTAGTTGTTTCCATACGATGGGTGCCGTGAGCAGGAGATGCAATCACACAAACATACATTTATCTAACGTAATGTTCCACCTGTGTCATCAGAATCTCACCTGAACTGCTTTCCACGGTAAAAAGCACCCACAGAGTTCAAACCACGACAAGCGAAGTCGCGATGGAATGCATATATATGTCGCCTACTGCTTGTGATGCACACTTCCCAACAGCAAGATCTTATTAGACGTAGTACTTAACAGTTTTTTTAAAGCGCTGCTACTCAATGCATATCTATGTTACCGATGGGGTTAATTAAGATCAGTTTCTGCAATAAAATTGACAGTAGCAGGTTTATTTTATTTCGAGACCGATCCATTTCAAAATTCATGAAAATTCATTTGTAACTTTCGACCGGTCATGCCGCCAGACGAACCAACCAAAAACTGGTTGCAAATGCGTAGCCTTCTCGACGTTCTAAGGTAACAAGATTGTCAGCGTGACAGAGTTGAGCCAACTTAAATAAAGATGGAACACTGTTGGTCCTCCCACGGGCGTAAATTAAGTCACATCGGAAGCGTATCTGTCGGGTACTTCTCAATCGCGACTGATGTCTGGGTTCAGTAGAAAAACGGCCGCGATTTCCGCACTTTAAAAAATTCAGCTGATTAGGTCCATATATAGTTAAAACTGGTTTTAAAGGTTTTAAAACGCAAAAATGTTGTTCGGATCAAAAATAGTAGAGTCGGACAAATGTTGATTTTTACAGTCCTGCGCAAAACTGAAAGTTAAGCGTTGCTATAAGTGTAGGACTAGGTTGGGAAAGTAATGGACAAGAAGGTAGACGAGTGAACTGAATAGAAACTAATGTAGCATACTGAAAACAAGACTTCAGTAACAACACATTTTAAGGAAACAGCGTGTTTACTGCCTCAGTTATTGTCTAAATTAACTATCACATCCTGCAGCTTTTACATCAAATGTCCAATATGTCCGCCTTGCAATATGCAATATGTCTGGACGATGCACTCATGGGCGAAGCCAGACTTTTTTCGCAAGGGGGGCAATGTGGGGGC
>Ga0209568_1000577_pt1 | contig 12923 bp, 5 predicted proteins | sample WorMetOlspDAHAB2_FD_187406 | JGI IMG/M metagenome (GOLD analysis project Ga0209568, IMG submission 187406) | Marine gutless worms symbiont microbial communities from Max Planck institute for Marine Microbiology, Germany - Olavius sp. DAHAB.2... ...
CATTTATCTCGAGCTGTATTTTTGTTCATCGGATAGATTTCAAGCCGCAAAAGTTTGTTCTCGCGCTTTTACGGCTAGCCGAAAAACCAGCCGTATTTTTTCCCAAGCCAGCTGATTACCAGAAAAAAAACGGCTTGGGGGTATACCCCAGCCTGGAGCGTAGCCGTTCCACTGTTGCTTCCACTGTTCATGATCTTGAGCCCGTCACCAAGCTGACACCAAGCCGATGTTGAGCGGCCGCAAGTCCTGTTCAATGATACGAAGCCAAGTTCATCATGGTTGACCAGAAGGTTATTTCCAATTGTGTGGCAGTCCAGAAATAATGGATCAAAGAGCGCTGTATAATGCCTTTTATCATTTCTAGTTCAGTGCTACTTTCTTACAGATAACTGCATGAAAAACTTCCATATGTCTTTTCCAGCTACTCACTGTATCTACTGCATTAGCATCAAGATATCCTTGTACCATAACTGTCTTTGCCTATTTATGCCCGGGTTTTACATGTTCGAGTAGCAACTAGTAGAGCTGTGTTGCTGCCGCATGTTATTCACTTGCTGTGTCTTGCCATTGTCTCACAGATGTAAGTGTAACACCAACCACTGTGTCGCTTCTTTTTATTTTGTTTTATTTTTAAGTTATAATAAGTAAGCAAGAGTATTTTTGTGGTGCAGAATACCAAATAGTCACGATGTGCCGTGGTTGACTAACACCCAGACAGAAATGTTTTCAGTTTATCCTCGTGATGTTAAAACCTGCATATCTCTGTATTTTTACATCTCATAATAATTGTAATCATCAAAGAGTAAACTCATTTTGCTAAACAAGGCAACATGTGGATTGTCAAAGTGGGAGTCTGTGTAGTAGTATGGCAATTAAACCGAAGTGCCGGAGACGTATACGTCACATACAGGGGGATAACAACAGGTGCTATTACGCAGATTTGATGTCACAAACTGTCACGGTGCTGTGCTTGATGCACATTTTGTCCTTTGTGAAATTGGTGGCCGATCGAGAGCAGTGACTGCACAACTGTGCGTTTGTATGTATGCAGATCGAAACCAGGGGGCCGAGTATGCCAGCGACTTGGCCGAATCATGCCGGCAGGTGCGCACGTACGTGACAAACTTGGAGACGGAGATGAAGGAGAGGGCTGCATTGATCGAGATGCTGCAGCAGAGTGAGCTGTACTACGATGCACAGGCGAGCGAAGCCAACACTGTAGCCATGGTGAGCCACTCAGCTGTTTTGTTGATGGCGGTGTTAGTAGGGTCATATTGTCTATGCTACAGATTGCTACACTGTTAGCTGACCATTGTATTGTGCAGTTAGACAGGAGTCCGTCTTGCGCTTTTCATCTCGTATGAGTATGACCAAATCAGGGTTAGCTTGTGTTTATTGTTTAGTTGTTTAGGTTTATTGAGATGTATTGAGTTGTGTATGTTTCTGTGTCATTTGGTTTTTTGGTGGTACATTAGCCAAGTGGTTGGCTGGAAAGACTGTACTCTCGTGATATCTTTCGTGTAAGGGTTTCCCCTAAAAAGACCAGATTGAAGAGTTATTTCTCGTAATGATTTTGTATGTATTATTCCCAACACATGGCATTGTGAACTTTTTTATTAATTTCACTTTTTTAACTGCAACATGCTTATCAAAGGCACGATATAGTGTATTTGTGCCTAAGGTGCCATTAAACCCCAATCAATCAATCAATCTGCTTTTCATCCTTGGTCCAGATGTGCTTTGGATGTAGTCATCAAGTCAGCATTGTCAAGCATATCACAGAACAGAACAGCATCGCAGAGGCTGTTGATCAGTAAGAATATCGTTTTGCAAATTAAGTCGGCTCTTAAAAGCTGTTGTCATTCACAACTGGCCGTTTTTGTACCCACCGACAGTGTGGATGAAGGCACGAATGTTGGATGTGTCATTTTTATTGCTGCAGTATGAAAGCAGATAAAGTTATAAAAACAAAGTTATTATTATTTGAAGTTGATTGTGTGCATTGTTTTTGAATTGATGCTGATATATCTATCGCAGATTGTAAAAATTTGAAACGAAAGTTGGCTCGGTGTCATAGTGTAATATGATTACCAAGTGCCTGGACATTTTGTATGGGATGTACCAGATATCCAGTTCCGGTTGGCTGGATATCCGCTTATTTTTGATGTATGATTCCAGCCTGGTTGCTTTCAGAAACCGGATATCTGAACAGTAATGATAAGTGCTTGCATTGTTTTGGTAGTTAGTCGGACCAGCAACCTTGCACTATTTGTTAGCGTGTTAGCTCTAAAGCATGTTCCGAATTATCTGATTCTGGTTGGATATCTGGTACACCCTGAATTTCGTATGTGGTATTCATACATACGGTGAAAATTGGCATAATATCAGATGTGGGACGTTTTTCTGCCTTTCTTAGTACTACTTGTCGCACTGTTTTGCTGTAGGCGTACAAGACATTTGGAAATCGTGTGATGACCGTATGGAAGAAGTTTGAGGAACAGCGAGCTGTAATCCAGGCGGCCATCGAAAGCCCAGCCGATGATGTTGCAGTCAGCAGTTCTTCATCTGTTGACCAGGAGGATGTCGAAGAGAAAGACGATAACCGGCTCGGCGGTGATGATGTTGGTGTAGATGATGTCAACGATCCACTGCCCTTCATCGGTCCTCCATTTGTTGACGAGCCATTGGATGACGAAGATATATGTGAGCATTTCTTCACTGTAAACTTTCGGTTTTGTTTTGTATTGAGCCATAACAATGAAATTCAAAATAGCAAATCGAGTTAGGTGTCTTGCAATACTGTATCTTATCATAACAGCCCTATTGTGCACCTGTAAGCCGAGAAATCTCTAGTTTATCACTTGCACACTTATGAGGCGTAAAGTGTGGAGGCAAAGGACTTTTCTATTTTAATGCCTTAGCTGGATTTGCTTATCAGCTAGAATAGTGATAATACACACACACCAGTTCGTGGCCATATTTATGGGACAACCCAGGTGGATCTGTCGCCAGAAAAGAATTCTGGAATCATTTGAGCTGGAGTGCATTGGCCAGGCCATCCAGTCAGTTTGCTAGTTCATCTTGCATACAGTCTCTTCTTACTCCATTTTTTACACACTTGGATGACCTTCCTGCTATCCAACTGACAGTGTTAACGCAGTATGATACACAGTTCCCACACCGACCTCGAATTCAAGGCTGGCTTGAAATGGCCTCAAATTTTAAAACACTCAAAAAATTTTTTAATTGTTTTTGAAACTGAGAATTAGGCCTCAAAAAGTTTGGAATCTAGGTAGAACCAGTAAGGCGTCCAATGGAAGCCAGTTAAGAGTATGATGCAATTGATACATTGATAGACTGTGGATTAAGGGCCTTGAATTGGCCGTGAATTCTTGAAGAGAAAGGGCTTGAAAATTTCTGAATTGTGTTGCAAAATAGGTGGAGGAACCCTCTTAATACTGTGTCATCTTTACACTAGTGGATGCAGGCAGTCATCACTGTGTCTCAAATGTCATCTCTCTTTCCTGTTAATGGCTGGCATTACTTGTTCTAGAAACGTATACTGAAACGTGTGTGTTCTTCTTGTTATTATTTGTTGTGTCAGTTAATGTGGTGTTCTGTTGTCGCTAGTTTTATTCGGCGAAGAGAGCAAGCCAGGGATGGAAGTGCAGCCAACCACCATCACACACAGTAAGCTTATTGTATATCACAATTTAGATATATTACGACCAGTTGTGCAACTCGGCAAAAATGTATGCTCATACTATGGTTAGAAAAGCGTGTTATCGATGGCACAGTGCAGGTATGATTAGTAAAATATTTATTAAACCACAGTCGTATTTCTTAACCTACATGCATTAAATTACTTTGTGGGATTCTCATTGATTGCGGCTGTGCAACTCAGGGAATACCACGTAAAATGGGCTGTAGCAATATACTCCAGCGAGCATAGCTTTTGTTAGCCTTTATTATATGCACATGCGCTAACTTACGTAATAAATACTCCATGGCAGTGTGCCACAGTATCTCAGACCACTCGCCCGTGTTGCTTATGTGTCATATCGGTGCACACTCTGATCTGCTGCTACCAACCATCTCGCTGTACCCTCTGTCAAACTGTCAACTGTCGGTTGCCGAGCCTTTCCAGTTGCCGTCACCAAGTGTCGTTTCAGCATCGTCTATCAGTCGTAGTAATCAAGCCATTAGGGATCCACAGCCACTGCAGACTGGCATGGTCACAATGACTCATTCCGGCATCAACTGAAGACCTTTCTGTTCCAGTGATCTTTCTGTTGTTAGCACTTCAGTGGACCTTGAAATAGTCTTATTACTTTAAGGGGAATTCAACGTTCAAGACATAATGGTTTAATATCAACGTTTATGTTCAACATACATTGCATGAAAGTAAAAATTTAGGCGAAATTAAGAAGATGTTTGTCGATAAAATTATCGCAATTCTTGAACAGACGAACGTCCGGTGAGAATATTACATATTCTTTGTCACATGATAACAGCCTCGGTTTTCAACTGGCATTTCTAAATGCTGAAAAAGTGAAATTTAATATTTTAAATGTCGTCAGCAGTGGGAATTTTGGTTTGGCAGTATTTCCTACTTAGGCAGTTCAATTTAGATTTTGCAGTAGTGATGGGCCCGAATTAAAAAGAGTACTTTGATAAACTTACGAGAAACTTATGACAATGGAGAGGTATCTTGAGATAATTTGACACCATAGGTGCAAACAAAAACAATCTTTTCGATTAAAAATGATCATATTGGCTCACTTTTTCTGTCATTTGGCGGTGTTGGAAGGCTTCCAAAGCTTTGAATGACGTCAGTTATGACGAAGTGCAAAATCCTGACGATAAAGTTATATGCCCACAATGAAGGGGCGTTCTACTAGATAAATACTATGCCACCAATAAACTTGTTATAGTGATAACCTAGCCCTGACCCTGATCGGCACCGGACGTTATACTTAAGGCCACAGTCACTGAGCAGTATTTACATAGCGCTTTTTCAGTGCTTAAAGCAAAGTAGTATATCTCGATTGCTTACTGGCGCTTCAACACAATGTGGGGTGATAACGACCGTGACGGTGCGTCAGGCATTACGTCATTTTGCTCACTAAACATTGCTGTCGCAATTAGCCATTGTTTTTTATTTGAAAGTAATGGACGATTGGCAGACTCAGTTTAAGTCTGTAGGATGCATTCCACATCTTCTAAGTGTTGATGTGCAAGTCGTGGAAACTTATGACGAACTTATGAGTTACGACAATTTAAGTTTGGAATTTCTAAGTCAATCAGGTCCCATATTTACAGTGTTTTCAGTGAACTGAAATGATTTGGTATTTATGACAGCGATTTGGCATAAAATGCGTTAGATTTGGCCAAGATCAGCGAAAACAGTTGGTAACCGTGTACACTGCAGCAGTGTAGATTTTTGAAGTGCAAAAATTTCATCGGCAAACATTTTTTTCATTTCACCTGAATTGACACTTTCATGCAATGTATGTGACCGTATGAATCATAAATGTTCATTTTAAGCCATGACTACTTCAACCTTGAATTCCCCTTTAAGGCCTTCATAAAAGGTGATTGATTGATTGTTTTAACCCACTCTTCTAGTCACACTACGTCTCTTGCTGTCTTACACCTATGTGCGGTTTGTAAATGTGTTGTTGTGTGTTATTTTTGTCGATTTTTTCGCATCAGAAGGCAGGAGTGAGGCTGCACCAGTGAGACGATCAGCTAGCACGGACAAGGCAGTGTCGCCGTTGGACACGTCGCTGCCAGTGGCGGGCAGTTCACCTACGCAGATATTGCCGGTTCGTCACTCTTCGCACAAGTCGTCTGTAAGGCCGTCGCAGCCAACCGTGTCGCCTGTGCTCAGTACGACGAAAAACAATACGGACAGCAGCAAATGCGGTGAAAATTCATTGACCTATTGCAAATGTTCCTAATTGGCTGTACTTTTGTTAATTTGTGCAATTTTTGTCTTTTTTACATCTAGTTGGATTAGCTGGATTTTGACGCTTACGGAAACTCTTTACGGACATGTCCGTGCATAATAATTCTCTGTCAAATCACTGTATTTGTTAGTATATTTTACATAGTGTCAAAAATCCATCTGCGTAAGAATACTGACTACTATATTAAACACTGTTAATAGTCAATAGTTGCCATTAGGCATATCTCGAGAGTGCTAAAAACACAGTGTCTTAGATAACATGCCAGTGTTCAGCTACGTATGTTGTCATGTAAGTGCAGTGTTTTCATCAACATGGCTGACAGCTGTTGGACCCGTTGGTTAGCACCAACTGCTAGCACTAGCTGCTTCTCGCATCCGGAACAGTCTCCCACTACAGATTACCTCAGCACCGATTATGCAGACTATTAAGAAGAGGCCGAGGCCATTCTTGTTTTCCCATCCTGACTATGTTCCATAGAGCTATATGAGTTTGGTTTTTGGCCTATCGCAGCCTTGGGCTTAATGCTTTATTCATTAACTGTATAAGTAACTAATTGAGTAAGTAATTTTCTGGCGCACAGACATACAATTCTCTAAGAAGGCTATCCATGTCATCAGAAATGGATAAGACATACCACTGCCTCACATCTTGGGCCCATTTGTGCGTAAATATGTACAGGCAAAAAAACCGAATAACATAGCTTCAGTTTTGCTGAAAATGGTAACCTTATAACTACGCTATTCTTGTTAACGTTGTAGGAATGGCAGAGACTCCGTATGTCGCGTCGACGCTGAGCTTTTTGCCGCGGAACATTGCTTCACTGCACCAGCCGGATATGTTCCCAGCTGGAGTAACAGGTCCTGGCGGATCAACCCCCATCAGAGACGAGGAGGGCGGATCAACCCCAGTGCTTGATGAACCCGATGACGACGACATTAATTATGGAGATCCGATGGTGATGAGCGGTGAAGGAAAAACTTCGTCGAGTGGAGGACAGCAGCCCGCAAATGCGGAATTTGCTTATCGGTTTGTTCAGATGAATGACGGCATGGTAGCGGCCCCTCAGCTGCCGGACGAAAACGGTACTCTTGCTGCCACAGCTCCAGGCGTGTTTTCCCCGGACGGAAACGTTGTATATAGATCGGAGGTCGTGGACGGATTTCAGAGCGCATCGGAGGCTTTCCATCCCCCGCCCGATTTTTTCCATCCAGAAACCAACTTCAGTGTTCCTCCACCAATGACCGTGTATCAGGTGCAAGGTGAAGGATTCGGTCATGCATCGGACAGCTTGCCGATGCTGTCTTCTTCGTCGAGGGACGTCGTCTACACCGTTGTTACGACCATTCAGCAGACGGCGCCCACTTCATTTTATCCGGTTGTCATTGAAGTACCTACGTTTACGGAGCCGCCTCCGAAACTGTCGACCTTTCCCACTCCGGCAGTCTCATTTGTTCATCCACCTCCCGCTGTATTCAATCCAAACCTGCCGCCTCCAACTCTGCCGTCAGCAAACTTGCCACCACCACCTTCTATGGCGCCAGCACAGCCTGTCTCCCTGCAGTATACTATACCACAGCCGGCCAGCATCCAGGTTATTGAACCACCACCCCATACTCTGAGGTCACCGCTGCCCGCTCCGCCTAAGGCTGAAGGCTCTCTTCCAGTTTATGCCCGTCGCCAGTCGACATCCAATCTCTTGATGGTGCCCACAGTTCCGCCCTCACATTCATCGGATGACGACAAGACCCCCACTTCGTACAAGCCAGAGTCTGTGTTGCGGGGCATTCGTCACTTACGAGACATCCAGGAGAAAGACAGCAACGTCGTGTCGGTCATTCCGACGATTGGCACCTGTAGCGGTGCTGGCCGAAGTCAGCAAACTCTGCAGAAGTCGACGCCGCAGAAGTCGCCGGTGGCTGTTCGCCAAGTACCGTCGTTGATGTCGCTGCGGCAGCCGGAAGAAATCGCACGTAAGTTCCGACAGAAATCGCTGAATGATGCAGCGCCAGCTTTGTTTGCCGGCGGCAAGCGGAGACTGTCTGGGTCGGTGTCCGACGACAGTGTGTCAGTGCCAGAAGCCGAGAAGCTTGTACGCGACGACGCCGAATCAGAACTGGATGACAGCGTTCCAGCAGATGATGACACCTTTGGCGTCGTAGCAAATGACGAAGTTGCTGAAGAGGAGATTGGCGATGATGCTGGAGACAACGTGGACTTCACGGAGGACATTACTGAAGTGGTCAACCCAATTCCCTGCCTTCCTCTAAACGATCGTAGATCTCGACCCACTGGTTTTCGACTGTTCGACATGGGCAGTGACACAGGGAACAAGTTTGCACAGAACAGTGTTGGGGTGGCAAACCAGATGCCTCGTCTGCCTCGTACTCCGGGTGGTCACAGAACCCCTTTCCGCATTCGCTCTGTAGCTGGTGGCGGTCCAAGGTCGTTTGGACAGCGCAGGGGTATCATGACATCTTTTCTGCAACCGAGGGTGCCCAGGATACCGAGGATGCCTCGACCATTGTTCCGTGGTGGCCCGAGACATTTTTGGCGTGGCGTGCAGTGAACCAGCCATACTTACAAAGTGTTATGTTGGACTGTTGGTCATTTTCTCATCTATTTTATGGCTGGATGAACATCAGCTGATGTTAATTAATTAGTCAGGCGTCATAAGGATTCCGTTATCCAGTCGTTTCGTACGGCTGTCAACTAACAGTGAAACAGTATGACGACTACCTATACGGCCATCGTGTATAAATGTACATATTATGTTTATTAGTCAGTGTTCTGGTGGTTGTTGCATCGTTAGGTGGCTATATGCACTTGATTTACACCGTGGTAGTTGCGCAGCCTGCTATTCAGCTATAACTGTTCAGTGGTCATATGCCCCCCAGACATAGTACACAGTATGAGCGTGTCGGTGATTGTGACAATAAATTTTTCGCTGTCGTGTGCATGTGCTACGTTTGGTCTCTTAGTCTCAGCAGTATGGCGGCTTTGGGCTTAATCGATTTTGCAAACTTGGATATCCGAGTTAACTGTTTTGCTTAGTGCCTGCTTGCTGTTTATTTGCAAAATTTGGAAATCCTCATTTGAATGTCGTTTTGCTGGGTATACAGTAATATGGAAACTTTTCACGTTTGGCTGTTCTAGTTATCAGTGAACCCTAACACGTGAAACGGTAACTTGGAAAATCGATTACGCCCAAAATCTATACCAGTTGTGTATGCTGGCGTTTTGCAAGAACACCCTCCCCCCCTTGTAACAACTGAATTCCTCATTGGACGCAATATTATTGATCCTACAGAGCAGTATTATCCAAGTGTCCAGCACCAAGTTACCACTTTACTGTTTGGTAATAGGTGAATGATGACAGTACCTTTTATTGTTAAACTCAGAGACTGTTTTATCGCCCGGTAGTGAAATGCGAGATTCGCTATGGGAGATGTGTATGGTTTGCTTTGAGAGTGCTAATTTCATGAGTGGACTAAATAGCCAACGTGCGCGTATCGAGTAAGAGGCAAAAAGTGGTACTCTAAATCAAATTGCAGTGCTTAATTATGTAGAAAGACGAATGTTTAGTTTTATATTTCACTTAATTAAGCCTGTACATTTATTAAGACGACCCCTCTCCCTGTTCTTGCTGGTATCTTGTCAATATATAGACTGTATCATTTGACGGATTTTTATAAACCGATAAGAGTTCAACGCAAAATTACGAATACGTACTCGTCTGTGTAGAATCTTAGCTCTGTTGATTCAAAGACAGAGCTAATCAAGTTACTAGTTTCAACAGTTTACAAGGAAAACTTGCGGCTTGATATATTACCGGTTCCTCATAGGCTGATTTGCAAACTCGTAAAACATTTTTATTGATTTCCCTACATTTAAAGGCCTTATAGCTCGCTTTATTATTATCGTTTGTAAGAGTAACAAAATAACGAATGAAAGTGAATGCGATATTTCGTATGGTCGACACAAGTCACGGTAAATAAGAAACTGTTAGTACGTATCTGCAGTGTCGTCGATTCCTAGCTATTCAGCATTTAGACTTGGGGATGTATGGCGTAGTCTGTCGATGATTGCTATATTTCTAAGGCTAAGCACTTATTCTGTATAAGAAAGATTTTTTAATGAACAAATGGTTTGCGAATTAGCCACTGCCCTTTGATATGAAATATGTTGCTAAATTTTAACGCATTATTTAGGCCTATTAAGCGCAGGCCTATGTTGGCGTCGGATAAAATTTGAGATCTGACAATTCATGTGCCATGGTCCACGGTAACGAGGCGTAAAATGCGTTCTAAGGACGTGTTGAATATGAATATTTGTGATACTCGATGTGCTTTATGTAAGCGCATTTTTAACACCAGTCATTTTCTGACATCGGTTGTTTTCTGTAACAAACAAATGTGTGACTTTCGCAGTTGGAACTAAGGTACCTGACGGCACAGTTCGTTTGTCTGAAGTCGGTGGTCTGTTTTTTTTTGTTTCGTTAATCGCTTGCAGTATTTTACTTACATCCATTGACTTTGAACTGCGGGACAATTCGTTAGTAAAGTTATCGTAATTGTTCATATGGTGAGTAGCTATTTAATGTTTGTTCGGCTTTGAAATGTTGCTACAGGATAGGCGTAATAGGCTTATCTGAATGTGATCCCCAAGGACAGCTAGTTTCGTTCATCCGCCCGAGGCATAATGATTTTTATACAAGACTTACGACTGTTCAAGCAGGGGGTCACAAAGTCTGGGTGGACATGCATGGCGAGCGACAAACTAGAGCCTATAACGCGGATCTGGGGGCGGAAAGCATTTGAGCTTTTGGGTGCCCAACGGAAGCAGCAAATGTGTATCATTCTCCGTATGATATGCTCTCTAAACCTTGTATAGGTTATGTATACATCTATTTAAAAACTGAGGTATCGTAATCTTGCCAAGTGTCGAGTATTGGCTTATTTTTTCAAATTTTCCACAGCCACCTTTACTTGTAGGCAATTTCTAAGATGGCCACTTTGAAATTAACGTATATACTGAAACGACTGACGTTAGATGCTCCAAACCTGACCGTGATAGCTCCTCCCTTGTAAAACTGACCGGATTTGCATCAATTTCTTTAACAGCCTCTGGCAAGAGTGGAGTGGTTTCGACAAAGTTTTAACAATCAAATCATGAATATAGCCTCCTCTGTAGATCGATTATGAAAGGCGTATATTTTGACGGTCGTGTTAGGATCAAAAGGTCACGAGTCAGGGTCAGACCAGAATATTGTCAATTATAGCTAATTCAGACTCGATGACTGCAGTGTGTACTCGCAATACCGTATCTGTATCAAAACATTTTAAAACGAGACGAAGGTCAAAAGGTCGCATTTTGCGGACATAAATCGTCGGCGTTATAGCATAAGAGCGAAATGACAAAATTTTGCTATGCATCATTTCACCATCAGTTTCTCGTTTTCGTTAAACAAATCAGAATTACCCTCGGTGTCGATGTTGGACGTAGCATTGCGCAGGGGTTTATCGTGATGCAAACTTTCGCTTTTAGTTCGCAGCTGAAAACCGCCTCCGAAATGACCAACGTTGTTGCGGCAGGGGCGTTAAATTCTATAACTGAATTAGAGATTTGACGCCGCGTTGGTATGTTGTTTTTATTCTAAACGTTCATTGCCTGGCATTCGACGGCTATCGGAGTTCTAAAATAACCCAATTCCAATACTCGTTTACGCCATTCTATCTACGACAGTTTCCGTTCGTCGCCATCTTGTAATGCAAGTACTTTTTGCAGATCGTAACGTCGTAAATGGCTACCCGTTGTGTGTGGAACTACACCAGTCTCATTATAAGACCTATACCTTGGCATGAGATTTACCATTCTGCTCTCACCGTTCGCATTTATAGCTGCACTGGACACAAGTCGCGTCAGTCTCTGTCCAACGTAGAATTAGGGCGTATGACAAGGCTAGCGGCGCGAACCTGTCGTCACTGACGTATGAAGGACGTCTGCCCTTGATAGTTCAGTGATGACGTCTCTGAACATCTGTTAAGGTACACCTTCGAATATAATTCAGCGGCAGATCATACCGCGAATCCGTCACCTCTTAGGGTAAACGGGGGTTATTTGACTTTTTAAAGAAAAAAAACTGACATGTATTTTTCAGGTGTATTTTGTCACGGTGTATTTTAACCTGGTCCTTATTTGTGACCCCCTCCCCTAAATTTTTCCGGATCCGCCGCTGAATATTCATGACGATTGATCTCATCAGCAGCGCGTACGGTGTCTTTTGTTTCTTGGTGACGACGCAATAGTAGGTATTTTCGACTCTTTTTATGTTTGTAATTTGTTGGTACTATTTGCTTTTAGCGTTTCCAGAAAAATTAACACTGCTACCGCTTTCAACAAAAAAAGCGTATGCAAAAAGCGGATGTTTAGAACGACGTATTTATACGTTTAAAAAAACGCTTTATGCATACCACGTTACAGCAAGATTTTGAATGTCAGAATTGAGTTTTTTTTATTACTGTTGTGTACTGTTATCATGTCTTTACTCGACCGTTGGGCTTTCACAGCTATACAATTAAATTTATACATAAATTTCGTCTGTTTCTATGTTGTTGCAGTAGTGACAGAATGCATTGCCATTTCAAATCAACCACGTCTAAGCTTCATAGCAAATTACTATAAATACCATATAACTAGAAGTAACTTTGTGTACAACACTGCAATCATGAACAATGATCCCCACTCAGCCTCTACTAGTACCAGTGGTATCAAGTTCATCTTGTCTGAGCTTTGAGTCTCGAAACGCAGTCAACTTCTCAACTTGACCAGTAAACGTTCAGATTACAAAATTTATGTATCTAGTGCGGAGGACTGAACCTTAACAATAGACTAATTTCGAAATTAATTCATATATGAAAATCACAGATACAGACTATTCATCGTGTGTATTGT
>Ga0209568_1000578_pt1 | contig 12910 bp, 13 predicted proteins | sample WorMetOlspDAHAB2_FD_187406 | JGI IMG/M metagenome (GOLD analysis project Ga0209568, IMG submission 187406) | Marine gutless worms symbiont microbial communities from Max Planck institute for Marine Microbiology, Germany - Olavius sp. DAHAB.2... ...
CTCCCCAACCCCTCTCCCGGCGGGAGAGGGGCTTTTGCGACACCCTCGGAGGGAGAGGAGGTGCAGCCGGTGGCGTGCCCAACATATTGCTATCGGCGATGTTCTCATTTAAACATTAACCACTACCTAAAAAATCACATTTTCATCCGGCGTTTACGCTCCAGCGGTAACTCCTTGTAGGCGCCGGCTTGCCGGCGCTTATATCCGGCTTGCCGGCGCTTATATCCGGCTTGCCGGTGCTTATGTCCGGCTTGTTGGCGCTGTGTAGCCACCGGGCCGGTTTGCAAGCCCGCGCCTACGGGAAGGGATCGAGCGAGCTCGCCTTTTTAGACAGCCTCTGAAGGCGATCCCGAAAAATCCCGGTCTGGGGGTTTCTCAGGCCGGCATGCGCAAAGCGCGGTCTGCGAGTGCCGTTATTTGCATGCGCCATAGCGGGATACATGGGAGCATAAAATGCCTCCTCAAGGGCGTAGGTGCAAGCCCGCAAGCTGTATCCACATAACAGTCCTGAATGATTCGGCGCTGTTGGGGGGACCGGACCTGTTGCGTTCGACGCATAAAGGGCGCCTTGAAAAATAGGTATTTTCACCAATCAATTGGACATAAATAATTGATTGTTAAGATGTTCTGTAGACGAAAACCGTATTTTTCAAAGTGCCCTGAAGACTCGCTGATCTCCTGTAATACCCCGTTTCATCAAAATTTCCGGTAGTCCTGTGCCTGTCCCCATGGAGCGCACCATGACGGATCGGTTACGATATACTTATTCGATTCGACATAATCCCGGATGCGTCGCCCATGGGCCGCGCCCTCTATCCCGAAGAAGGTCCGTTCGATGCCTGATTACAACGCCGAGGACATCCGCAACATCGCCCTGGCCGGTCATTCCGATGCCGGTAAGACCACCCTGGTGGAGGCCCTGCTCGCCGCCACCGGGGTCATCGTGGAGCCGGGAAGCATCGAGAAGGGCACCACTGTCTGCGACTTCGATACCCTGGAGAAGGAACACCTGCACTCCCTCGACGTGGGCATCACCAGCTTCGACGCGCAGGGTAAACACGTCAATCTGATCGATACCCCGGGCCTCCCCGACTTCCTGGGCCGCGGTATCTCCGCATTGCCCGCGGTGGAGACCACCGCCATCGTGATCAACGCCCGCACCGGGATCGAGCCCGTCACTCAGCGCATGTGGAAGGCGGCCGAAAACCGCAAGCTGTGCCGGATGATCGTCGTCAACAAGATCGACGCCGAGGGGGTGGACCTGGGCGAGCTGGCGGCTCAGATCAAAGACACCTTCGGCGCCGAGTGCCTGCCTATCAACCTGCCGGCGGACGGCGGCGAGCGGGTGATCGACTGCTTCTTCCAACCCGGCGCCGAAGCGACCGACTTCTCCTCCGTCGAGGAGGCCCACAGCCAGATCATCGACCAGGTGGTCGAGGTCGATGAGGCGCTCATGGAGCTCTATCTGGAGCAGGGTGAGGAGCTGGCGCCGGAGCAGCTGCACGCCCCCTTCGAGAAGGCCCTGCGGGAGGCCCACCTGATCCCGGTCTGCTTCGTCTCGGCCCAGACCGGCACCGGCATCCCCGAGTTGCTCGACGTCCTGGCCCGGCTGATGCCGAATCCGGCCGAGGGCAATCCGCCCCTCTACGTGAAGGGCGAAGGGGCCGACGCGGAGCCCGTCAGTGTCGGCCCGGACCCCGAGGGGCATACCCTGGCCCACGTCTTCAAAGTGGTCAACGACCCCTTCCGCGGTAAGCTCGGGATCTTTCGGATCCACCAGGGCCGGGTTACCGGGGACACCCAGCTCTTCATCGGCGACGCCCGCAAGGCGTTCAAGGTCAATCACCTGTTTCGCCTGCACGGCAACGAGCAGATCGAGGTGAAGGCGGGCGGCCCCGGCGACATCCTGGCGGTAGCCCGGGTGGAGGATATCCGTTTCGATGCGGTGCTCCACGACTCCCACGACGAGGACCACTACCACCTACTCCCCATCGAGTGCCCGGTCCCCCTGTTCGGCCTGGCCATCACGTCTACTAAGCACGGCGACGAGCAGAAGCTCACCGACGCCCTGCACAAGCTGGAGTCGGAGGACCCCTGTTTTCGGGTGGAGCACAATGCCGCGGCCAACGAGACCGTCATGCGCGGACTTGGCGAGCTGCACCTACGAGTGCTGCTGCGGCGCCTCGCGGAGCAGTTTCATGTGGAGGTGGACACCAAGCCGCCGAGCATCGCCTATCGGGAGACCATCACCGCCCCGGCCGAAGGGCGCCATCGGCACAAGAAGCAGACCGGCGGCGCCGGTCAGTTCGGCGAGGTCTATCTGCGCATCGAGCCCCTGGAGCGGGGTCAGGGCTTCGAGTTCGTGGACGCCGTGGTCGGCGGCGTCATCCCCAACCAGTTCATCCCCTCGGTGGAAAAGGGTGTACGCCAGGTCCTGTCGGAGGGCGCCGTGGCGGGCTACCCGATGCAGGACATCCGGGTCACCGTCTACGACGGCAAGTATCACCCGGTGGACTCCAAGGACATCGCCTTCGCCACCGCCGGCAGGAAGGCCTTTCAGGATGCCGTGGACAAGGCCCGGCCGGCGATCATCGAGCCGATCGTCAAGATCCGCGTCCTGGCCCAGGACAGCGCCATGGGCGATCTGGCGGGGGACCTCTCGGGCCGTCGCGGACGCATCAGCGGCAGCGAGGCCAAGAGCCTGGGACGGATCGCCATCGACGGCGAGGTTCCGTTGGCGGAGCTGGAAGGCTACGAGTCGCGGCTCAAATCCATGACCGGCGGCGAGGGCACCTACACGATCGAACTCAGCCACTACGAGGCGGTCCCGGCCAGCATCCAGAAGAAGCTCCAGGACGCCTTTGAGCGCTCCGAAGATTAAAAGCCTCTCGGTCAGCAACCGGCACCGTCGTTCGAGCAACGTCACGGTAAAAAAGACAGTCCGGAATCCAATCAATAGGCGATTCCGCTCAGGCCCTGGCATGTCGCAGCACGAACTCTTCTTCCAGCCGGTCGAGTCTGCTGCCGTGGGCCGAGGTGCGCTCCCTGATCGGACCCAGATCACCCAAATCATCGTAGCCTTTGATCACAGCCGGGCCGAACAGCTCGGCCTGGGCCTCCACGGCCCACCATCCGGCAAAATCCCCCTGGTGTAGTGCCCGGAAACGTGAGCGCGGATCGGCTTGGGGATCACTCGCTACGCGGTCCTCGTCCATGAGCGTGCGCTGACGAATCCAGAACGCCAACCGGCCGAGCTTGTCCCGTGCTTGGTACTCGGCCTTGCCATCGCCATTGATGGTCCGATTCAGGTAGGTGCGACCGGCCCCGAGAAAGAAGATGGGCTCGTAGTGTCCATCCAGACGCAGCAGCCGTCGCCAGGACGTGATGGGATCGCCTTGGGGTGCCTCGCGTTCCGCCCGTGCCAGGGCATAACGCACCCGCGCACTGCCCGGAAACCGTTCTACGGCGCGCCGCAACAAGGCTAGTGCCCTGCTCCAGCTCCCCACGGTCGAGCTCCAGCAGGGCCGCGCTTCTCCGGCCGCGATCGAATCCCGGTCGATTGCCGGCAACAGCCGTTTGAGCAGGTCCTCGGCCCGGTTTCGGAAGTAGCCCGGCGCCGGGTCTGGAGAATAGTCCCCGGCTGCGCACGCCCAGCGGCGGACCAAAAAGGCATCGTTGGCGATGAGCTCGATCTCCCGCCGACCGAGCCCGGACTCGACAGGCGCCTCACGCGGAGCAGCGCCGGCCCTCTTATTGATCGGTCGGGGCTGTGGGCGACTCGGAATTATCCGTCGCGACGACTGTGGCCTCTTGGGGCCCGTCCTGCCTCTTGGGTGGGTGGCGGTCAGTGCCGGAAAGGCGTAAAAACCACGTTCCGTTTTGCTTAAAGGCCCCATTTTTCCGGCGGTTCGATCTTGTTTATGGTGCGCCCTGTTGGATTCGAACCAACGACCACCTGATTAAAAGTCAGATGCTCTACCGACTGAGCTAAGGGCGCAAAGGTCTTGATCAATCAAGCGGTCGACCGGCCACGAGCAACACCCGCACCGGCTCCGCGCCCGCTGAACGGATGGGATCCGCAGGGCAGGAGCCTAGGGGGCGTTCACAATTAAGCCAAAACATCGTAAAGCTCAAGTCTAGTAGGTCGGGTTAGGCGCGCTTCGGAGGTCGACGTGGGTTAGTAAGGCCGAACGCGCCGTAACCCGACATCCGGGGCTGACCCACGGCATCGTGAGTCGGGTTACGGCGCACCCGAATCTTGTGGCCCAACCGAACATACCGAAGCACGCGCCTAATCCGATCGACAAGTCTCAATTGTAAACACCCCCTAGTGCGCCATTTCTCCATGTTTTGCATATATCCGGTAGGGTGGGCTATGCCCACCAATAACGTCCCTGGATGGTGAGCACAGCCCACCCTACGAGTTTGATAGTAAAAATAAGGTGAAATGTCGTGCTAGAGCCTGGATATAAATTATCGGTAGTGGTAAGTTTTTAAATGGTTTGCGTGGACTTGTTTTGATCCCCTCTCCCCGGCCCTCTCCCGGAGGAAGAGGGAGTATAGCCTATTAGAGCGCCAAACTCACTGCCAGTGGCAATGGTTCCATTTAAACCTTAACCATTACCAAATTATCTATTTTACTCTCTCGCGATACCTATCCGCCAGGCCCAATTCGCGGAGGTCCCGGCAAGGCGCAGGAGTTGCCGAATCACAAGGTTTTTTGTTACGCTATGAAGCTGAATTGATAGTTTCCATCCTTATCAAGAATCAACATGCGGCCAGTGTGGGAACCCAGCCGACCCACCCCCGGCCTGAAGCCGATAGGGGGGGTACTCCCGGCGGCGCACGGGGCTCGCATGCACCGGGACGCGGGTTCGTCGATGCGGCTGCTCACCGGGCCGGTGTCGGTTCGGTCCTCCTCCCGACACGACCGCGGTGCGACTGTCGGGTGGGCGGTGCCCACCGACCGGACTTCCGGTCGCCGACTAGCTGTCGCCGGTCCCCTGATCGATGCGGTTCACTGGTTGTTCCTGTCTGCCGTGCCGGCACCGGCAGGCGTCCCGGGAGCGGTAAACAGGCGCTCACCGCACCACGGATGCGGTTCGCCGCCGGCCCGCCGGGGCGGACCAGTGGCTCACCCCATCCTACTATACTCCCGCACGACTGTGGTGTGGTGCGACTTAGGGTGGGTAGCCATGCCGTTTTGCGGGGGCACGCCGGAGCAGCCCGGAATCCATAAAGTGGGTAGCGTTCGTCTGGCCAACCTGACTTCTCAGACTTCTCAATAGAGACGAGGGGAAAATAGAATGTCCGTAAAGATCCTCATAAAACGTCATGTCCCGGAGAGTAAGCATCACGAGCTCACGCTGCTGCTCCATGAAATGCGCAGCCTTACGTTGAAGCAGCCCGGCTACATATCCGGCCAGACCCTGCAACGAATCGACGATTCAACCGAGTGCATCGTAGACAGTAACTGGCGGTCCGCGGAAGAGTGGAACACCTGGTTCCGGAATCCGGAACGAAACGCCGTCCAGGCGAAAATCGACGCGCTACTAGGTCAGGAAACCGAATATGTCGTTTATGAGTACCTTTAAACGCATTTGAGGCGATACACAAGATGCCAACCGACAAACTCGAGCACCTTAAGAAGAAGAAGGAACAACTCTCTCTCGGGGGAGGCGCCAAGAGGATAGAAAAACAGCATGCAGCGGGGAAGCTGACGGCCCGGGAGCGGCTGGTCCAGCTGTTCGACGACCAGACCTTCGTCGAGCTGGATGCGTTCGTAAAATGCCGCAGTACCAATTTCGGCCTGGACAAGATGGGCCTCGAAGGGGAATCGGTCGTCACCGGTTACGGCATGGTCGACGGGCGGCTGGTGTATGCCTTCTCACAGGATTTCACCGTCACCGGCGGTGCCCTCGGCGAAATGCACGCCCGCAAGATCGTGAAGGCCATGGAAGCGGCGGCCAAGGTCGGCGCCCCGCTGGTCGGTATGAACGATTCCGGCGGTGCCCGCATCCAGGAGGCCGTGGACGCCCTCTCCGGTTACGGCGACATTTTCTTCCGCAATTCCATTTATTCCGGGGTGGTTCCCCAGATCTCCGCGATCATGGGTCCCTGTGCCGGCGGTGCGGTCTACTCGCCCGCCCTGACCGATTTCATCTTCATGGTCGACCAGACTTCGCAGATGTTCATCACCGGGCCACAGGTCATCAAGACGGTAACCGGCGAGCAGGTATCGGCGGAGGACCTCGGGGGCGCCATGACCCACAACCGGACCAGCGGCAATGCCCATTTCATCGCCGAGACCGATCAGTACTGCATCGAGCAGATCCGGCGGCTCCTCGGCTATTTCCCGTCGAATAATCTGGGAAAGGCGCCGGCCCTGGCGTGCGATGACGACCTGAACCGACAGATCGACGAGTTCACCACCCTGATACCGGATGACCCCAACAAACCCTACGACATCCATGATGTGATCCTCCCCATCGTCGATAATGGCGAGTTCATGGAGTATCAGCCCTATTTCGCCACCAATCTGATCACCGGTTATGCCCGGATCAACGGAGAGTCCATCGGGATCATCGCCAACCAGCCGAAAGTCATGGCCGGTTGTCTCGATATCAACGCCGGTGACAAGGCCGCTCGCTTCATCAGGACCTGCGATGCCTTCAATATTCCCCTGCTGACCCTGGTCGATGTCCCCGGCTTCCTGCCGGGGACCGCTCAGGAATACGGCGGCATCATCCGCCATGGCGCCAAGATTCTGTATGCCTACAGCGAGGCGACGGTCCCCAAGGTCACCCTGATAACCAGAAAGGCCTACGGCGGGGCCTATGTGGCCATGTGCTCGAAGTCGCTCGGGGCGGACACCGTGCTCGCCTGGCCGACGGCGGAGATCGCCGTGATGGGATCGGAAGGCGCGGTAAACATCATTTTCAAGAAGCAGATCGACGAGGCGGAAGACAAGGCCGCGACGAAAAAGAAGATCCTCGATGAATACAACGCGGAATTCGCCACGCCCTACAAGGCGGCGGAACGCGGATTCGTGGACGATGTCATCGAGCCGCATACGAGCCGGCAACGCATCGTCGATGCGTTCAACATGCTGGAAGGCAAGCGGGAAAAGCGCCCGGCCAAGAAGCACGGCAACCTGCCTTTGTGATAACCGGAGGGCACGATGGAAACCGACCTGCTGACTGCTTTCGCCGATCCCGAGAAATTAAAGGACTTCACGACTGCCCAACGGTTGTGGGCGAGCCTGATCACGACGGTTCTGGGAATGGGCATCACCTTCGTCATCCTCGTCGTTTTACAGTTCGTTATTGGGTTTTTCGAGAAGCTGTCCGGCGTGGAGAAGAAGCCGGCGCCGCCTGCGAAGCTCGCCCCCGCGCCTGCAGGCAAAGCCGATGAGAAGCCGGCCGCCCGGACCGACGAGAAGCTCGTACCGGTCATCGCGGCATCCGTTGCCATGATGCTTGAAACATCGGCCGGCAATATCGTGATCAGGAACATAAAGAAGGTGGAAGACACCTCGCCCACCTGGAGAGGGGCCGGTATTGCCGAGCAAATGCAAAACAGAATCTAAGGCGATTATGCGCCGGTAAGTTTTTCAGGAGTAGACAGAGATGAGAATGTTCGAAGTGACCGTGGACGACACCAAGTACCAAGTCGCTGTAGAGGAGAAAACAGGGCAAGCGAACTCCACCTCGGCACCGTCGGCCCCGGCCCCCAACCCGTCCGCCGCCCGGCCTTCCGCGCCGGCGACCCCGAAACCGAGTACGCCGCCGGCGGGAGGGGCCTCGGGCGAGGGCACGGTAGTCGCCCAGATGCCCGGTACCATCGTGGATATCGATGTGAACGTCGGTGACAAGGTCACGCGGGGGCAGAAGCTCCTGGTTCTGGAAGCCATGAAAATGGAGAATGAAATCGTCGCGCCCCAGGACGGGACCGTCAGCGAGATTTCCGTGACCGCAGGGGCGCTCGTCAACGCCGGAGACATTTTGGTCGTTCTGAGCTGACAGGGGAAAACGCCACTATGTACGACGCCTTGTTGAACTTTTTCGGCTCCACCGGCTTTGTCGGCCTGACCGACTACCGAATCTTTATAATGATTGCGATCGCCTGCATGCTCTTGTATCTGGCAATCGTCAAGGGCTTCGAACCCCTGTTGTTGGTCCCCATCGCATTCGGTGTGCTCCTGACCAACCTGCCGTTTGCGAACATGATGGATCCCCCGACTGTGGAGGTCACACCGTATTCCGGGGAAGCCCCCTTCGGTGCAACCTTGGTTCCTGTGCCTGTGGGTCAGGAAGGGGCCCCTACCAAAGTTCCCGTGGGTCAGAAAGAGACCTCTACCGAGTATGTCGTCCAGACTGAGAAGCCGGGAGGAATCGTAGGCTATCTGTACAAAGTCCTTAAAACAGGTCTCCTACCGGCATTGATCTTCATGGGGGTGGGGGCCATGACGGATTTCGGCCCGCTCATTGCCAATCCGAAGTCCCTCCTGCTCGGCGCCGCCGCTCAGTTCGGCATCTTCCTCACCTTTATCGGGGCCGTCGCCTCTGGATTGTTCAGTGCCCAGGAGGCCGCATCCGTTGCCATCATCGGCGGCGCAGATGGCCCGACCACCATCTTCCTCACGTCTCAGCTGGCACCCCATCTGTTGGGGGCCACCGCGATTGCGGCCTATTCCTATATGGCGCTGGTGCCCATTATCCAGCCGCCGATCATGAAGCTGCTCACGACGGAAAAGGAACGCACGATCAAGATGACCCAGCTGCGCACGGTCAGCAAACGGGAGAAGATCCTGTTCCCGATCATCGTCACCATCATCGTGGTGCTCATCGTCCCGGCGGCGGCGCCGCTGGTGGGAATGCTGATGCTCGGCAACCTGTTCCGGGAATGCGGGGTGGTCGCCAGGCTCGAGGATACCGCCAAGAACGCCCTCATCAACATCGTTACGATCTTCCTCGGGATTACGGTCGGAGCAACGGCGACGGCCGATAAGTTCCTCACCACCCAGACGCTCGCAATTCTGGGTCTGGGGATTGTCGCCTTCGGCTTCGGGACCGCCTCGGGGGTGCTCCTGGCCAAGCTCATGAACAAGTTCTCCAAGACCGGCATCAATCCCCTGATCGGGTCCGCCGGGGTTTCCGCGGTCCCCATGGCCGCGCGGGTCTCCCAGACTGTGGGGAGCAAGTACGATCCGACAAACTTCCTCTTGATGCATGCGATGGGTCCCAATGTCGCCGGTGTCATCGGATCGGCCGTCGCCGCCGGGTTCTTGCTCGTGCAGTTTGGTGGCTGACGCTCAAGGAGGGGCTTGCCGGAGCAGAGCTTGGTTTGTGTAATAGTGGATCGAAGTGGAATGCACAAAACCAAGCGGTGCGGAAGCAAGTCCCTCTCAAAACCCGTTGTCAGGTTCAAGCTATTTGTTTTATGAATTTCCATAAGTCCGCTTGATCGGGATCGCCATCAACAATATGGAAAGATGATCGCCTCTTACCCCCATGGCAACGATTACATTCGATACCCTGAAGTTCGTGCGACGGCTCAAGGAGGCCGGCGTAGCGGAAAAGCATGCCGAAGCGGAAGCAGAAGCCTTGGCCGAGGTGTTTTCGGAAGCCCTTGATACCCAGCTGGCTACCAAAGCGGATATTGCTCGGCTGGAAGGCGAATTGAAACTGATAAAGTGGATGCTGGGTTTAGTTATCGGCGGTATTTCGGCACTAATTCTAAAAGCCTTTTTCTGACCTTTCACTGAGCAACAACAGAATCGCCTAGACCCCTGGATGCGTCTGTTGTCGCGCCTAAGAAGACGAATGAAAATTCAGCGCAATCCGGTATGTTGTTTTTCGCTAATCGCCTAATCGGAGAAAAGAGAATGCAGATACTCAAGATCGACCATCTTGGCATCGCCGTCAACAGCATGGAGGAAGGCAAGAAGTTCTGGACCGATGTCCTGGGCCTCGAATTCGCCGGGGATGAGGTCGTCGCCGAGCAGAAGGTGAATACGGGTTTTTTTCCGGTCGGAGAAAGCGAGGTTGAGCTGCTCGAATCGACGGCTCCCGACGGCCCGGTGGCCAAGTTCATCGAGAAGAAGGGCACGGGATTTCAGCACGTGGCCTTTCGGGTGCCCAATATTGACGAGGCGCTCGAAGAGCTCAAAGCGAAGGGTATAAAACTCATCGACGAGAAGCCGCGCATCGGCGCGGGGGGGGCGCGCATCGTCTTTTTACATCCGAAGGCTACCGGAGGGGTCCTGGTGGAGTTGTGCGAGCGGGGTTAAAGGAAAGGGGCCCCTCCTAGGTGGTGTTGACATTCACAGCCGACTGCTTGAATCACCCTCTCCCCAACCCCTCTCCCTCCAGGGAGAGGGGCTTTTGGGGAGTCGGTTCTCATCCTGGATCTGTGACATGTTGCGGGCGTTTAAACACGTGAAAACAGTCGGTTATCATTAAATGTCAACGCCACCTAGTACACCGTTTCATCATATTTTACATCTATCCCGTAGGGTGGGCTGGGCCCACCAATAGGTACCTGGATGGTGGGTACAGCCCACCCTACGGATTTGAGAATCAAAATAAGGTGAAACGGGGTGCTAGAGCCCTTCTGACATTGGAGGCTTGGTGGCATTTGCGTGCAGGCGAATGTTCACCAAGCCTCCTTTCTCATTTTTCGTCCCCAGTAAAACGAAATAATCCGTGAAAATCTGCATCAAGAGGCAACAATGAAACATACGTTTACACTTGAATATTGGCAAGATGATGGATGGTATGTTGGAAAAATCAAAGAAATTCCAGGAGTATTCAGTCAGGGTGAAACAATAGAAGAATTAGAAGAGAACATAGAAGATGCATATAAATTGTTAATGGAAGATGAGATGCAAATTCATCACCCATCTTCTCAGACAAAAGATATCTTGGTAGAAGTTACATGAAAAGAGGGACTTTCATAAAAGAATTGGTTAAAGCAGGATGTTACCTCAAACGTCACGGAAAGAAGCACGATATCTATATGAATCCAATAAATGGTAAACAGGCTCCAATACCAAGGTATCCTGAAATCAAAGAAACTTTATGTCAACTGATCAACCTGTTAGCCAAAAAAACGGAAATGGAGATTGTGGGTAAAGAAATAAGTAAACTGAAAATTGATAAAAGATTACTGTCTGTAGTGACATCATTGGATCAAACAGATGATAGTGGCTATTGGCTTAGCAAAAAACCAATTGAAAGAATAGGTCATATTGAATTATTAAGAAGGATAAACTATGGAGATGGCGCTACCTCTGGACTTCAAAGAGTTCTTGAGTTTACTAAAGACTAAAAACATTCCATATTTGTTGATTGGTGGGTATGCGGTTAGTTATCATGGCTATCCCAGAGCTACAAATGACATGGATATATGGATAGCTATCGAGCCCAAGGTAGCAGAAAAAATGGTTTCTGCCTTAAAGGAATTCGGCTTTGATACGCCCCAACTTTCAAAAGCTATTTGGTAGTGGTTAGTGTTTAAATGGAAATACCGCCACTCGCAGTGGGTTTGACGCACCGCAGGCTGCACTCCCTCTCCCTCCGGGAGAGGGCTGGGGAGAGGGGATCAAACAAGTCTACGCTAGCCATTTAAAAATTTACCACTACCAGCTATTTTTCTCAAGGAAAACAATGTGGTGCGCATGGGTATTGCTCCCATTCGCATTGAAATATTGACGACAATTTCGGGAGTTTCTTTTGATGAGTGTTTTAAGGAAAGGATTGTTGATGAAATAGATGGCATTGAAGTAAACATCATTAGCTTGAATAAGTTAAAGGTTAATAAGAAAGCGAGCGCCCGATACAAGGATCTAGATGACTATGAGAATTTGCCTTGATAATCTGTTGACTAACAAGGCAATTCACCCGCCGGGGACCTTGAAAAATCCAGTTAGTTCCGGGGACAGTTTACTTAATTCCTGAGCCCCGAGAACGGGACCGCGAGACCCGTGACCTGTTCGAGGATCGAGGACCGGGAGGAGAATTAAGTAAACTATCCCCAGAATTGCAATTGCACCTCCGGCGCACCCATCTCCGCAGGATGACGCTTGGCGTGAAACAAGATTAGGTAGTGGTTAATGTTTAAATGAGAACATCGCCGATAGCAATATGTTGGGCACGCCACCGGCTGCACCTCCTCTCCCTCCGAGGGTGTCGCAAAAGCCCCTCTCCCGCCGGGAGAGGGGTTGGGGAGAGGGAATCAAAAGAAGCGATCGGGCGTGGTTAATGAACCCCTCTACGCTGACCATTTAAATATTTACCACTACCGGGAAAATTTCTTAACATCGAAGTCATCGATCATCTCGTCATCAGCGACGAAACCTATTATGGCTTTGTCGATTCGGGGATCTTCAAGAAGCTTCAGGCCAGCGAGAAATGGATTTTGCCTTATAAGCTCAAGGAGAGATACAGGGAAGAAAGATCTATTGAAATAGCAAAGGCATTGAAGCAAAAAGAGATCAGTATGACGATCATTGCTGAAGCTTTGGGGCTTTCAATCGAAGAGATTAAAAAACTGTAAGGCCGGAATCGGCTGACAGGCAAAGGGGTCAAGGATCGAGTCTTTCCTTTTGCCCTACGTGTTTGCAAAAACAGAAATGGCCTAACATGCCCATCAAGCCGACGCCATACTGCGCATCGAGTTCAACTCAATCCTGAAACGTTTTCATGGCGCAGTATGGCTCGGCTTATGGGTGACGTTAGACAAAAGACAAAAAGATTTACCAGCTCCAGAAAAAGCAAAAAAACACCTGATTAGCAATGAGATTCAGCCATCCGAATCCAGCCTTCCGGGCGTGGGCCACAGGCCACCGCAGCCACCAAGAGTCGGTTGGGCAGCGCGCGCAGATCAAAGCGCCGACTGAAGCGATAGG
>Ga0209568_1000579_pt1 | contig 12902 bp, 6 predicted proteins | sample WorMetOlspDAHAB2_FD_187406 | JGI IMG/M metagenome (GOLD analysis project Ga0209568, IMG submission 187406) | Marine gutless worms symbiont microbial communities from Max Planck institute for Marine Microbiology, Germany - Olavius sp. DAHAB.2... ...
TCGCCTATCGCTTCAGTCGGCGCTTTGATCTGCGCGCGCTGCCCAACCGACTCTTGGTGGCTGCGGTGGCCTGTGGCCCACGCCCGGAAGGCTGGATTCGGATGGCTGAATCTCATTGCTAATCAGGAATGGATTTAACAACGCTACGATGCAGAAAGCGAGGATTCCCTTAGCGCACACATTGCTTGAAGCCTGAAGTCCGACAGAAAATCCAAGTGCAGTTGAAAATCGACTAATCATATCCTGAAGGTCGGTTTTTCTCATCGATAGATATACTCTTGCTTCCAGCGCTTCAACTGACTGCAAAGCAACACGTTCAACATCATCGAAGATCGGAGCCGATCCCTCCCATTCGAGATAAATTTTATCGAAGCTGACTTCTTTAGACATATTCTATTATCTCTCCTAAAGATTTTCCAAAAAAATTAACACACCTCATATTTAGCGAGTCGGTATTCTTACAGTTCTGTGCCTTTGCAAACATCCGGTAACTATGATCTCCACAGCATATTACTTTTATATTTTTTTCTTTCGGCAGAAGCGCAACGGAAAGATCATCATAAATCTGTAATATAAAGTTTTCTTCCTGGATAGAAGTTTGTTCATTCCGGATATCATCAATAAATTTAACTTTTGGTGATTCCGTCCAGATTAATGTAAATTCAACCGAAGAAGCGTAATCTGAAATAATGCAAGGGATAGTTAAGTCTGATCCCCAGAATGAAAATTTATGCTTAAGAAACCAATTGACGGCACAATGCTTATTGCTTAATTGAACCCTTTTATCAGGAAAGCTAATTGGAGCAACGCGTTTGTAAATATCCGCATATAAACAAATATTCACGAAAAGTCGAAATTGCTTTTTTTCTGTAAGAGTCCCACAAAAGTTCAATATGGCCTCGTAACGTGATTCGTTTCTCTCGACATGCCGCAAACTCTCCAGAAATACGATATCTCGTTGGCCTGTATTACTGAACTTAGAAAGATAGTCTGGATAATTACTCATAAGGAGGACTGCAAGATTAATTGCTTCCTCAAAAGACTTAACAGAAAAGGGAGATGTATTCTTAGTTTTCAAAAAAATATCCGTTAAAAAGAGAAAGACATGTCGTGAAAAGCCTAGTTGCTCATCATTATCGTGATCGAATGCACGGTGTTTACAGAAAACGTCCCAGGCTTTCGTGTGTATATCACCAACTAGCTTTGTTTTGACATTGCGTATGTCATTTTGTGATAGTAATTGAAATGCCACCGCTCCCCCCTCTATTACCTCACGCAATGTAACAGACTCAGAACGTAAGCGATAATCCAATTTGCTTTTTGAAGTTGCTCTATCGTTTTTGACCAAAGAAAAATATTCGGTTTCAATTTCATTTTCAGGATTTAAGAGTAGTACGTCCAACCCAGGTTCAGACGCTATCACTTTCTTGCCCTTTCCAAGATGCCTTCCGAGAAGTCTTATTGATTCTAAAGCCTGTCTGCGTTTGCCAATGAGTAATCTGACAAAGTAGCACATGTTAAGGTCTGATAAACATGATATGCTTCATGTGCCAATATTTGTTCAAAGCTTTCTATAGCTTCCATATCTGAGTTTTCGATTACCTCTAACCTTTGAAGAACTTTTCTTTTTTTCTCAAGGTAGACTTGTAATTCCAATTTATTGAAGTATAAAGAAAGTTTGTCCATATGCATAGAAGCGCCTTCGTAGTCTTTAGGCGTAGAGCATAGTAACCATACATTAGGTCCTTTTGGTTTTGTATTAAGCATAAGTTCTCATCCTTAATTTACATAAAAAGAACAAGCATTGGAGATAAGTTTATTTATCATCAGCATTAGGATCAACTCTCTACCCATGAGTCATCCTGTTTTCTCAGCTATCGACTCTCTCGATTTCTGCAGCGGTTGGTCTAGCTCCATTAATCTGTTCATACATCGGATTCCTCGACCAATTTCCGGTAGATGTCATCGGAAGTCGAAAATTTGATTGTCATCTGTGAAAATCCGTGTAATCTGCGAATAAGTAACGGTTCAAAAACAACGTGCACATCTTGGTAATGTGCAATATGCGTTGGTAACCGCAACGGGGGGATAGTTGTTTACGTTGTTTTTGAACCGTTACTAAGGGATACAGGGAAATGTTGAGCGCGCCGCCACCAAAGATGCGGTTCGCTGCTTGCCCCGTCCATTGATGCGGTTCGCGTCGTCCCTGACGCTCACCGCATCCCACGGGCTATTCCGTGGTCTCATCAATGCCCCATCGTTGATGGGCGCAGGCCATCCTACAGATCAGGCCGCAAGCCGCAGATCGAGCTCCTGGAGTACCTTCTGGGCGGCGACGGGCACGACGGTGCCTGGGCCGAAGATAGCGGAGGCCCCGCTGTCGTAGAGGTATTGGTAGTCCTGGGCGGGAATCACGCCGCCGATGACGACCATGATGTCTTCCCGGTCCATCTCCTTGAGTGCCTTTACCAGCTGGGGCAGCAGGGTCTTGTGGCCCGCTGCCTGGGAGCTCATGCCGACCACGTGGACGTCGTTCTCCACCGCCTGGCGGGCGACCTCTTCCGGGGTCTGGAACAGGGCCCCGATGTCCACGTCGAAGCCGAGGTCGGCGAAGGCGGTGGCGATGACCTTGGCGCCTCGGTCGTGGCCGTCCTGGCCCATCTTGGCGACCAGGATGCGGGGCCGGCGGCCTTCTTTCTGCTCGAAGTCGTCGGCCATTTTGCGCACGGTGGAGACTTCTTCCTTCTCGCCGAACTCGCTGCCGTAGACGCCGCTGATGGAGCGGATGACCGCCTTGTGACGCCCGAAAACCTTTTCCATGGCGTCCGAGATCTCTCCCAGGCTGGCGCGGCACCTGGCCGCCTCTACGGACAGCTCCAGCAGGTTTCCCTCACCGGTCTCGGCGCTGTGGGTCAGGGCGTTCAGGGCGGATTGGACCTTGGCTTCGTCACGTTCCCCGCGTAGCCTCTTGAGTCGTTGGACCTGAGAATCGCGTACCGCGGAGTTGTCGATGTCCAGTATCTCCAGGGGATCTTCCTGCCCTAAACGGAACTTGTTGAGGCCCACGATGGTTTCCTTACCCGAGTCGATCTGGGCCTGGCGACGTGCCGCGGCTTCCTCAATACGCATCTTGGGCAGGCCGGTGTCGATGGCCTTGGTCATGCCGCCCAGGTCTTCGATCTCCTGGATGTGCGCCCAGGCCTTTTTGATCAGTTGGTCGGTCAGGGCTTCCACGTAGTAGGACCCGGCCCAGGGGTCGACCACCTTGCAGATCCCGGTCTCGTCCTGCAGATAGAGCTGGGTGTTGCGGGCGATCCGGGCCGAGAAGTCGGTAGGCAGGGCGATGGCTTCGTCCAGGGCGTTGGTGTGGAGGGATTGGGTGTGACCCAGGGCGGCCGCCATGGCCTCGACGCAGGTACGGGCGACGTTGTTGTAGGGGTCCTGCTCGGTGAGGCTCCAGCCCGAGGTCTGGGAGTGGGTACGCAGGGCCATGGATTTCGCGTTCTTGGGATCGAACTGTTTGACGATCTTGGACCACAGCAGGCGCCCGGTGCGCATCTTGGCCACTTCCATGAAGTAGTTCATGCCGATGGCCCAGAAGAAGGACAGACGCGGAGCGAAGGTGTCGATGGGCATGCCGGCGTTGACGCCCGTTCTCAGGTACTCCAGGCCGTCCGCCAGGGTGTAGCCGAGCTCGATGTCGGCGGTGGCGCCCGCCTCCTGCATGTGATAGCCGGAGATGCTGATGCTGTTGAAGCGGGGCATTTCCTGGGCGGTGTAGGCGAAGATGTCGCCGATGATGCGGATGGAGGGGGTGGGCGGGTAGATGTAGGTGTTACGGACCATGAACTCTTTGAGGATGTCGTTCTGGATGGTCCCGGTGAGCTGTTTGTGCTCGACCCCTTGTTCTTCGCCGGCCACGATGTAGAAGGCCATGCAGGGCAGGACGGCGCCGTTCATGGTCATGGAGACCGACATCTGGTCCAGGGGGATGCCGTCGAACAGGACCCTCATGTCCAGGATGGAGTCGATGGCGACCCCGGCCTTGCCCACGTCGCCGGTGACCCGGACATGGTCGGAGTCATAGCCACGGTGGGTGGCGAGGTCGAAGGCGATGGAAAGGCCCTTCTGGCCGGCGGCGAGGTTACGGCGATAAAAGGCGTTGCTCTCTTCGGCGGTGGAAAAACCCGCGTACTGGCGCACCGTCCAGGGCCGGGTGACGTACATGGTGGGATAGGGTCCCCGGAGATAAGGGGGAACGCCGGCGGCATAGCCCAGGTGCCCCAGGCCCTCGAGGTCCGCCTCGGTATACAGGGGTTTGACGTCGATCTGCTCCATGGTGTGAGCGATCAGGTGTTCCAGGGATTCGCCGGTGGTTTTCTCCACCGCGGCCTTCCACTCGTCGAAGCCCCGCTTGGGGAAATCCAGGCCATAGTCCATGGTGGTGAAGTCCGGTGTCTTGGTCATGATTCAGACTCCCATTTTGTTCTGTAATTTGTCCAACAGCTCGTAGCAGTTGGCCCGGATGTGGATGAAGTCGTCCACGCCGGCGGCCTTGAAGGCATCGACATGATCGGCGGGATAGCCCGCTACCAGCACCAGGGTGTCCGGCTTGGCGGCTTTGATGCCCTTGGCCAAGTTTGGCGCCAGGTCGGGGTAGGTCTTGTCCGTAGAACAGATGACGACCGCTCCGGCCCCGGAGGCGACGGCTGCCTGGCAGGCCTGGTCGGTGGTCTCGAAGCCGTCGTTGCCGATGACTTCAAAAGCGCCTACCTCCAGGAAGCCGCGGCTGAAGTCCGCCCTGGCCTTGTGTTGGGGGATGGGCCCCATGTTGGCGAGGAAGACCTTGGGCGGCGAGCCGGTACGCGCGGCGAATGCCTCGGACTTTTTCCGCAGATTCTCGAAGAGCTCTGCTCCCCGCTTGATCGCAACCGGCTCGATCACAGGGTCCGCCTGCTCGCCGGTGGCCAGGGCGCTGCACAGGTCGTTCAGGGTAGCGCCGGCGGCGGCCGCTGCTACGGCAGCCTTGACGCGGTCGTCCGGGGACGCCTTGGCCAGCTTGTCCAGAGCGCTCTGGTGCGCGCCGGCGTCCACCGCTTGCCGAAACGCCTTCAGCTTTGTGGCGCGTTGCTGCTGGAGCGCCGCATGGTCGAGGGCCTCCGGCACCAGGGGCTTGTCGGCGGGGTTGGGATACATGTTGGTGCCGACGAAGATGTCCCGACGCTGGGCGTAGGCCTTGGCCCGCTGGTCGGAGACCGCCCCTACCTCGTTTTGGGGGAAGTCCGCGCTCAGGGCCTTGGCCATGCCCCCCTGTTTTTCCACCTCGCGGAACAGGTCCCAGCTTTTGGCGGCGAGGGTGTCGGTGAGGTTTTCCACGTACCAGGAGCCGCCCGCGGGATCGACGGCCCGGGTCAGGCCCGCCTCTTCGCGCAGCACGGCGTGGGCGTTGCGGGCGACCCGGCGGCTGAAGTCGCTGGGTACGCCCGCGATCTCGTCCTTGGGTCCGATATGCAGGCTGTCGCATCCCCCCAGGACCCCGGAAAATGCCTCGGTGGTGGCGCGCAGCATGTTGACGTCGGGGTCGTAGAGGGTCTTGTTCCAACCCGAGGTGCGGGTGTGGATGTGCATTTTCTGGGCGTCTTCACCGCCGCCGAAGGCCGCGACGATCTTTGCCCACAGCATGCGGGCGGCCCGAAGCTTGGCGATTTCCATAAAGAGGTTCGAGCCCAGGGAGAAGGCAAAGAGGATACGCGGGGCGGCCTGGTCGATGGTTACGCCGCGCGCCTGCAGCTCCCGCAGATACTCAACGCCCGTGGCGAGGGCAAAGCCGAGCTCCTGCACTGCGTTACCGCCGCCGTCATGGTAGGGGTGACTACGGACCAGGACCGTGCGCAGCTTGGGCGCCTCGGCAGCGGCCCAGCGGGTGAGCTGCGCCATGTCCTCGTAGGCCCCCTTCAGGGAGCGCGGCAGCCGACCCGAGCCCGCCAGCTCGCCCAGGGGGTCGCCGCCGATACAGCCCCGGAGCTTGGCCCCGGAGCGGGACTGCTTTTCGAGCATGGCCAGCACCATGGACAACAGCGGCAGCCCCGAGGCGCCGGCCTGAACGATGATCGGGGTCTGCTCCGGATCGACCCCATCGAGGGCCGTGGTCAGATCATCCAGGCAGGAGACGGACAGGCCATCCTTGCCGATCAGGCCGGGCTCCGCGGCATCCGCGTCTTCTCCCAGCAGGGTGGCGAGGTCCAGCCGCATATTGACCGCCGTCTGGCCCCGCTCGAGGTCGGCCCGCAGGGCCTGGTTGAAGGCCTCCGGGGTGGCGTCCTTGAGCTCCTGGCTGATCTCCCAGGGTTGCTGCTTGTAGCCCAGCGGTTCGGTGCCGCGCACGAAGGGGGATAGGCCTGGCAGGGAACCCATGTGGGGCAGCTCGGCGACATCCTCGGCCCGATACATGGGCTGCAGCGCGATGCCCTCATGGGTTTTAGTGATGAGCCTTTTCTCGAAGGAACCACCCTTGAGGGCCGCCTCCGCGGCTTCTCGCCACTCGTCGTAGCTGGTGGTCGGAAATTCAGTGAAGCGGGGGACGGCTGAGCCCTCCCCGGCTTGCCGATCGAGAGGTTGGTTCGACATGATTGCTCCTCTGGTTAGGGATTCATTCCAGTGGGTTGGCTACAGGGCAGGATGGCGTGGCGACAAAGTGGCCTGAGAAACCGAATCCACCTTATTGTATGGTATTTGCGCCGAGCGGGACGGTTTACGAGCCGGCCAAAGTCGCCCCACCGCCGCCGACAGAGCCGGGCCGCGGATACCGGAAACGATTGAAGCATAAAAAATCCGGTAGTGGTTAATTTTTAAATGCCATCCTAACCAGCAGCTGGCAACAGGTCCAAAACAAAGGCTCTTTATAGATTCTGGACTGCTGACGGTCATGGCAGGGCGCCCCCGTACCTTTTGGCGTGCGGCGGCAACTCGACCCCGGTACCGACCGGAGTCCGCGGTGCCTGATGTAACCGCCGGGTCGACTATGGTGCATCTGCTCGCCGCCGCGTTGGATTGGGCGCCGTGCCGGAGAGCAAGCGCCGTCGCCGCGGCGCGTATGGAACCCGGCACCCAAGCCCCCGGCAAAGGTTGCCGGTATCTCTCAGCGCTGAGGTTCGATCAGGACTACCTATTTTCCATCCGTGGAAGAAGATACGTCATCACCGTTGCATCGAGACGCATTGGCAACGCCGTGCGGCACGTGGCCCGTCGCCACCAGGGCGCCGGCGGCGTCGCAATGCGCACGTTGATCGTCGAAGAAGAAATCGGCGTTGAACGCCTTGAGGAAGAATCCCTTGTCGAGACCGCCGAGAAACAGAGACTCGTCGATCCGGATCCCCCACGCCCGCAACGTCCGGATGATCCGCTCGTGAGAGGGCGCCCCGCGGGCGGTAATCAGCGCCGTGCGCAAGGGGGAATCGTCCGCCGGGAACAGACTCTGGATGTCATGCAGGGCAGCCAGAAAATCCTTGAAGGGTCCCTCCCGGAGTGGCTTGTGGGCGGCGGCATGCTCGGTGGCGTTGAAGACCTCCAACCCGTGCCTGCGGTAGACCTGCTCCGCCTCGTCCGAGAAGAGCACCGCATCCCCGTCGAAGGCAATGCGTAGCTGCTGCGCCTCCTCATCGCCTGAGAAACGTCCGAGCGGCAGGATAGTGGCCGCGGCGCAGCCGGCATCCAGGGCCATGCGCACGTCGTTCGGGTCGGCGGAGAGAAAGAGGTGGGTCCCGAAGGCGGAGACATAGCTGTAGGGACTGCACCCCCCGGTGAAGGCGGCGCGGGTGATGTCGAGCCCGTAGTGGCGAATGGAGTTGAAGACCCGCAGACCGGTATCCGAGCTGTTGCGCGAGAGCAGGATCAGCTCCACCTGACCACGCTCGCCGAGACGCCGGTTGAGCGCCAGGAGCTTTTTGGCCATCGGAAAGGCGACTCCGGGCTCCAGCACATCTTCCTCGTGCTCGATCTGATACCGGCAGTAGGCCTCTACGCCTTCGGTCTCGAATACCCGGTGGGATGCCCCGAGATCGAACAGTGCCCGGGACGAGATGGCCACCACCAGCCGGACCGAACCGGGCTCGTGATCGGTCGATTCATTGCCTGAGCTACTCATAGCGGAATCTCGAGTACGGATGCTTTCAACTACCGATGGCATCGAGGGGTTATACTAAGAACCGGAAACGGATTGCGTAGGATACAGAGATTCCGCGGGCTTGGTGACAGCCGCTAATCGGACGGGATTAACAGGATGAGCAAGGTCAACAGGATTTTTTAATGGCTCTTTATAGATTCCAGACGATTATTCCCTGCCGGCACGACTGCGGTGCGACCGTAGGGTGGGCACGGCCCACCCTACGGGTTCGATAATGAAAGATAAGATGAAACGGTATACTATACTGCCATGCGGCACAATCTGAGCTTTTGAATTTCCCCCTCTCCCCCGCCCTCTCCCGCAGGGAGAGGGAGTGAAATGCGCAGATTATGCCGTGTGGCAGTATAGCAATGTTGGGTGTGCCGCCGCCCGACGACGCGGTTCTTGCACTTCCCGCATCTACGGGCTTTGTCCAACTACACTGCCGGCGATCGGCGGCCGGAAGCAATCCATACATCCTCATCCCGGTGCATGGAGGTCACGGCGGAAAGGCTCTGGGAACCATACTATACTGTTCCCGTTTTCCGCCCGTGCCGGACGCCGGCGCGTACGTCGATCTTTTTAAGGAACGACCATGAGCAGCAAGCCCGACATCGATCCCCAAGAAACCCGGGAATGGCTCGACGCCCTGGAGGCCGTGTTGGAGAGCCAAGGTGTCGAGCGCGCCCATTTCCTGATCGAAAGTCTCATCGACAAGGCCCGGCGCTCCGGCGCCCATCTGCCCTACAGCGCCAACACGGCCTATGTGAACACCATCCCGACCCAGCAGCAGACGCGCTTTCCGGGCGATCACGCCATGGAGCGGCGCATCCGCTCCTTCGTGCGCTGGAACGCCATGGCCATGGTGGTCCATGTCAACCGGGTCGCCTCCGAGCTCGGAGGCCACATCGCCAGCTTCGCCTCCATCGCCACCCTGTACGACGTCGCCTACACTCACTTCCTGCACGCCCGCACCAAGGACCACGGTGGGGATCTGGTCTTCATCCAGGGCCACTCCGCCCCCGGCATCTATGCCCGCGCCTTTCTCGAAGGACGCATCAGCGAGGAGCAGCTCAACAATTTCCGTCAGGAAGTGGACGGCAACGGCCTGTCCTCCTATCCCCACCCCTGGCTCATGCCGGGTTTTTGGCAGTTCCCCACCGTCTCCATGGGCTTGGGTCCCATCATGGCCATCTACCAGGCCCGCTTCATGCGCTACCTCCAGGACCGGGGAATACTCAACACCGAAAAGCGCAAGGTCTGGGCCTTCATGGGCGACGGCGAGATGGACGAGCCCGAGTCCATGGGCGCCATCGCCCTGGCGGCCCGCGAGCGCCTGGACAACCTGATATTCGTGGTCAACTGCAACCTGCAGCGCCTGGATGGACCGGTGCGCGGCAACAGCAAAATCATCCAGGAGTTGGAGGCGGACTTCCGCGGCGCCGGCTGGAATGTCGTCAAGGTCATCTGGGGCGGTTACTGGGACCCCCTGCTGGCACGGGACAAGGACGGCATCCTGCTCAAGCGCATGCACGAGTGCGTGGACGGCGATTTTCAGGCCTACAAGGCCAAGGGCGGCGCCTACACCCGCGAGCACTTCTTCGGCAAATACCCGGAGCTGGCGGACATGGTCGCCAACATGACGGACGAGGACATCTGGCGTCTCAACCGCGGCGGCCACGACCCCATCAAGGTCTATGCCGCCTATGCGGCCGCCGTCGCCCACAAGCGCCAGCCGACGGTGATCCTGGCCAAGACGGTCAAGGGCTACGGCATGGGCATGGCCGGCGAGGGCATGAACATCACCCACTCCCAGAAAAAGATGGGAGAAGCGGCGCTGAAGGAGTTCCGCGACCGCTTCAACATCCCCATCTCGGACGACGCGATCGGCGCCGCCCCCTTCTACAAGCCCGCCGCCGACAGCCCGGAGATGAGCTACCTGCACCACTGCCGCGAGGCATTGGGCGGCCCCCTGCCGATCCGTGATGCCCAGGCGCCCAAGCTCACCACGCCGGCGCTCGAGGTCTTCCGGCCCCTCCTGGAAGGCAGCGGCGACAAGGAGATGTCCACCACCATGGCCCTGGTGCGGATCATGACCCTGATCGTCCGGGACCGGGAGATCGGCAAATATCTGGTGCCCATCATCCCGGACGAGGCGCGCACCTTCGGCATGGAAGGCATGTTCCGCCAGCTCGGCATCTACTCCTCGGTGGGCCAGCTCTACAAGCCGGTGGACGCGGATCAGCTCCTCTACTACCGCGAAGCCAAGCAGGGCCAGGTGCTGGAAGAAGGCATCACCGAGGCCGGCGCCATGTCGTCCTGGATCGCCGCCGCCACGGCCTACGCCAACCACGGCCAGAGCATGATCCCCTTCTACATCTTCTACTCCATGTTCGGCTTCCAGCGCATCGGAGATTTGGCCTGGGCCGCCGGAGATATGCGCGCCCGCGGCTTCCTGATCGGCGGCACCGCGGGCCGCACCACCCTGGCCGGCGAGGGCCTGCAACACCAGGACGGCCACAGCCCGCTTGTCGCTTCTACTATTCCCGACTGCGTCGCCTACGACCCCGCCTATGCCTACGAGCTGGCGGTCATCGTCCAGGACGGCCTGCGCCGCATGTACCAGGAGCAGGAGGACCGCTTCTACTACATCACCGCCATGAATGAAAACTACATCCAGCCAGCCATGCCGGAAGGCGTGGAGGAAGGCATCCTCAAGGGCATCTACCGGGTACGCGCCGGTGCGGCCATGGAAGAAATGGAAAAAGTGGAAAAAGTGGAAAAACGGGTCCAGCTCCTGGGCTCCGGCGCCATCCTGCGGGAGGCCTTGGCCGCGGCCGAGCTTCTGGAGCAGGACTTCGCGGTCGCCGCGGACGTGTGGAGCGTCACCAGCTTCAACGAGCTGCGACGCGAGGGCATGGACGTGGAACGCTGGAACATGCTCCACCCGGAGCAGGAGCCCCGCCGGAGCTATGTGGAGCAGCAGCTCGGCCCCACCAGCGGCCCAATCATCGCCGCCACCGATTATATCCAGGCCCTGGCGGACCAGATCCGTCCCTTCGTACCCCGGCGCTACCGGGTCCTGGGCACCGACGGTTTCGGCCGTAGCGACATGCGCAGTCAACTGCGCAAGTTCTTCGAGGTCAACCGCCACTACATCGCGCTGGCCGCCCTCAAGGCCCTCATCGATGAGGGAACACTCCCCGCAGCCCGGGTCTCGGAGGCCATCGCAAAATACCGGATCGACCCAGAAAAACCCAATCCGGCCACGGGGTAAGCGCGGCATCAGCCCGCAGGATGGGCAAAGCAAGCGTCCATCAGGCTGGTTTTAAGGTTTCGGTCATTCCACAGAGGTTTCTGAGCCACGATTGCTTGTTAGCATTGAAAAAGCAGCTCATGCGTAATTTATATATAGATAGCAACATTCGGAATTATTTGCTCGAAAACCGAATTGATCTACGAGCTGAGTTTCCATCCTGTGACTTCAATTTGCGGTAGCCTATAGTGCGCCAAACTCACTGCGAGCGGCGATGGTTACATTTAAACCTTAACCATTACCAAGAATTCATCTATAGCTCAATCAAGAAATGGGGCATAAAAACAGATAAGTACTTTGGCTTCTATGATGACTGCCACCCTGAGAATGAGCAAAGAGTAGGGGGATTCTGTGAAGGCCGTTGGGCATTACCTCAAGAATTCCAATTTATGGAGGAGATGAAAGAAAAGCTGGGAGAAACAAAGAAAAAATCCGGTCTCTATAAAAATGAGGCTGATATTGCTTTGGCTGCAAGATCAAGTGATTCAATAGCAATAGTGCTTACACGTGACAAAACAGGCCCTTTGAAGTTTGCAAAAGATCGTGGTTGGTGCGTTGTTGATCTTAATGATTTTGATGCTTCAAGTGGAAGCTTTTACGAGTTTGTTGCCGCTCAATGCTAACAAAAAGTTCAATATCGCTCGTTCCTCGCTCGGACGCGTTAACGCGCACCGGAAGGACACGCAAGGCGCACAGAAGGCCGCAAAACTACATGAGGTAGGTGTTAGGAGCTGTCTGGTTAAAATGGATCGTAGCGAAAATGGTCCAAAATGAGGGTGTTGTTTCGCTCTTTCGAGGCGAATAGCCGGCCTATTTAACGAGAAAGAGCGGAACCAGGGACCAGTTTGGGACATTTGCAGCCGATACCACTTTTAGCCAGACAGCTTCTTATACAACGACATGTATGGGCGGTGGCATGAGTTACATGCTCTTTGTCGACGAGAGCGGTCAGAATCTCGGGGAATCGCCTTACGCAGTGCTGGCCGGAATTGCGGTTAAAGACCGTGATTTGTGGAATTGGTAATCCCTGAGCCCTTCTTCGTACATAGTCACCTGACGACGGCCGTTCAGATTGCGGACATCGTAGCCTATCTGACGGCCTAGAGAGTGCGTGTCGGCGGCATGTCGTAGCCTGCCCGGAAGGAGCTGGGTGATCTGGCCGCTCAGGTTTGCGATATGCGCTATCAGGCGAGGCGCGAGGTGAACGGCAATCCGGATTTTGCCATCTGGAGTTTTGCGGTTATCGACGATTTCACGATCTATACCTTGAATTACAAAAAATTTAGCTTTATCATTTTGTCGTCTATAATGACTTAACGTTGTCGAAAGCTTGGAAATCAAAAATGATTAAAATCCTGTTTAGCGACGCAGATGTATGTGCTCTTCGATATGAACGTATTCATCACCCCCATCCGCGAGTAAGAA
>Ga0209568_1000580_pt1 | contig 12882 bp, 7 predicted proteins | sample WorMetOlspDAHAB2_FD_187406 | JGI IMG/M metagenome (GOLD analysis project Ga0209568, IMG submission 187406) | Marine gutless worms symbiont microbial communities from Max Planck institute for Marine Microbiology, Germany - Olavius sp. DAHAB.2... ...
GATATCTACATAGCAGAAGATGAACATGTATAGCGACCAGTTGTTTTTATATTCTTATCTATACACATATTGCGGCGTATAACTCTCTGAACCGGTTATGTAGGTAATATGAGACTTGCAGAAATTTGGAAGCGAAACTATAGGTTGACTTGACGAAGCACGAACTACATTTTGACATCGTTACATCAATTCCAGTCGCAAACGAATAAACTTAAAGGAAGATAGACGTCGACATGCAGTTCTGACGTGGATTAGAAATATTAATCTATCAATAACAGCTATTTAATAATTACCATGTCGGCCTAATGTTAAAAGTAATATGCACATGTGCGCCGTGACGCCGCTAATAAGCTTTTAACGTCTAATGGCCGACGCCGCAGCAATCAGTATAAATCTGAATTATCCGCCGGTTGTTGCGTGCTTAAATGACGTATGTGTTCAGGAAACGGCGGCAACAGATTCAGATCGATCAATGAACATAATACGCTCCATATACGCACGTGCTTGGCCCGCCCTGCGCTCATTTGATTCATCACAATCAGTGCTTAGTCCAGCACCGACGGCGCATCTGTGATGTCAGCAATCTCTGTGCACAAACACTGATGACGTCATCAAAAGCGGTCATGGCGACATTATCGTAGCTGTCGTAGGACTGATTAGTTCGACTGTAAGCTGTGTTAAAAAATAACCACACTTTTGTCTTTTGCCATGTCCTCCAGTAGACTATGTCTGTGTGGTCATAGCTGATAGAGATTAAATGACAAGTGTAATATCGCACTGTCGGTTATTCGAGTCAAAAGTAGAATGAATAGAAAAAATCGCCTTGCTCAAAAAATTCATATTATTGAAATATACATGTACTTATTTTAGCCAGTTATGCGTTGGGTTAAGTTAACTGAGACTCATGACCAGATCACTACAATATTGCGTGGACGTTACTTTTTATAGCCATAGCCATTTTTGCTTCATGCTATACTGCCGCTTTTCCCGAATAAAGATGTATATATTGAAACGACGCTGGAGTTCAACGCTGGACAATTTAAAGCTAAATATTCACATTAACGTTTTTTAACAGCAGATATCGGCTATTTTGTGCTGAAGTCTTTTGGACTCGTGCGAGATGTCGCAATGATTATGTGTTATTTTTCGTTTCTTTTTTCGTAGTTGTTGTTCTCATGCTATGCTGCCGTTTCTGGCGAATAAAGATGAATATATAAATTCAAGAAAGTCTTCTCGAATGCCAGTAAATGAATACTTTTAATGTTTTCAAGGAGTGATGCAATTAAAATTGCACAACGTTAACTGGCGTAATCAAATTAAAAATTTTTGCATGTATTTGCGTGCGGGACATAGCCTAGGCTACAAAGTTAACTTAATCGATGCACCCGCTATTGAAATACCGGAGTCTGGTTAAATTTTTGTCGCACCCTGTACATGTACAAACCACGAACGGCTGCTGCCCCCTTTTGTATCAGCGGCGACCTGCGGCTGCGGCGGCGTCAGTGTTATGACGGCGAATCACAATAATTTCATAAAAGCAATCTGTGCGGCGGTCGGCGTCGGCGCAAGCCGGTCAAACACTTCATACAGCAGCTGTAACCCCGCAACGGTTCAATTCATCGTCGCTCCTACAATTTGCATTGTAATTTAATATAGACGAAGGCAAGACGCGATCTCGGCGGTTTACGAGATGAACCGCGCGAGAGCGCGACGCTATCGCTTTGAAGTCTGACGCCAGTGCGGCAGAATTATTGCTGCGTCGTCCGTCCGACGCGTGACGCCACCCACGTCATCCTGGTGCTGCTTCACAGTAACCTTAGCTCGCTTGTCTATATATGCAAGCAGCTGCAGCGATTAAATAAGGTACGATGGAACATGTGCCCCCGCATCGATTTCTTGAGGGGGCAAGGGACACGCCCACTACAAAATTTCATTGTCATAAAAATTGCACATTTCCAATTGGGTAGTGCAGTTGTGTGCTGACTTTTTGACCTGGTGGAGGCAAATAACATGAAACGAGGTGTTTCGGATTTATTTTGATAAAGTTCGCTTACAGAAAATGTTCCAGTTTCCATGTATTCAGTTTTCTCATACGCGAGCAAACATGAAATAAGTTCGAACGTACAGTTTCGTCTACTTCGCCTCCAATTACATTATCCCGCCGTCTGTGTACGCAAGCTTATACACCTGTCAACAAGCAGCATATAATTTGGTAGCTGTGCAAAAAGACACCTACGCCATGGCAGGTCCTGTTGTGTGAATGACTGGGCGTAGGCTCTGCGGTGATGGCTCGAGGGAAAAGAAGCTAACACGGGCGTCACGCGTTTACGGTACGACGTTGCACAGGCGTGGCTCCGTAATGATGTTTAAGCAACGTTATTCCCTCCTATATTTATTTATTTATTTATTCAATAACAGGCTCAAAGCCCATAGCACTATGACAAGCGATACAAAACAACACAGATTAAAAACATAAATACAATACCTACTAACACGAAAGTTAAAACAAAATATTACACCACCTTTGAAAAAGATATGACTGATATCTGATCACTGCGAAGTTCCGGGTTATTTTAGCCAAGATACCGAAAGAAGAGAGCAGAGCTTTTTACACTGATGGAGTTGTCATAAAACAGCTTCTGCCCCGCTGACGGACTGCCGTCTAATTACGTTATAACGTGGTCTAGTATTGGCAGTTATGTCTGAATAACGTGAAATAATTCTTGATTGTTTATTGTTCAGTGACGGCAGCTCCGTTATGTCATTATTATGCCTACATGTTATATGTTATTCAACCTCTATTTGTGTTTAATTTAGGTTTAATTTGCATGCGTGGTTTTTGTAAGGAACCAGCTTTTATGGGCACTTGTATTTTCGGGTGTGCGACGTTTGGCTAATTGTTGTTGTTGTTGCCGAGTCGCACCGAGTAAAAACGTGCAGTTTTTTTTGTGGCGAGACGTTGCGACTTTAAAAAAATCGACGTTCGTAGATTAATCGATAGATCGGTCGTCTTTCTGAACAGTTTCTGTGTTGTAGACATGTGCAAGAAAGATGCTATTGAGTTATTGTAACGATTGTCCCATTTCGTGTACATTATGTCTGTAATGTTTATTTCCTGACGCATTTGAAACTTATAGGCGATAAAGCAATAGTTTTTTTTGTTTGTGTGTTTTTTTTAGCTTTTAGTCTTTTTTTCACAGGTGTTTTTTTTACTTTTCCATTTTTTGTGATATGGATCTGCGTGGTCTGATGCAACTAAAATTAATTCAATCGTCTAGTAAACTTTACTACTAGTACTTGCAGTAAGTTAATGTGCTTACGACACAGTCAGAAATGCTGTGAACGATTACGATTAACAACTTTAGGTAGGCCTTCTCTTAGGGCAAGAGGAAGCTGGCAAGAGTGAGCCGGCAGCCAGAAGAGCAACGAGATTATCAGCGCAGAGACAGAGGATAAGGATCCATAGTGTCTGGCTGCAGCGGTCACAGGTCGTGAGCTTTACGGTTCGTTTACGCGATGAGCGATACTCGTTGTGGCTCGCGCTGCGACGACTGCGTCACGCGCCGCTAATAACATTTCGCATCTGCAGCTCCTCGCTTCCTCAGCACCTCAGTCTCCCCATCCTCATCTCAGCTCATCAACCGCCCATCGACTTCAGTGATGTTCAAGGGGCTGGTCACCACCAAACTCGTCGGTATAATATCAGGTCTGGTGCCGATTAAAAAGTTTTAGTCGATTAATCTCTAAAAACTAACTTAATCGATTAATTGATTAATTTCGAACAGAACTTTAGAGCAGTTAATTTTTAATGGCGTTATTCGCTGCGATTAAAAAATTTCATCGCGCCTTAACTCGCTACTAACGTATAGGCTATACGCGGAACAGCGTGCGAGGGACCACCCATGTCGCTTGTGTGCCCGTCCGTCCGTATCACATAACTTCGACAGTCTTGTGAGTGAGTGAGTGAGTGAGTAGAGTTTAACGCCTCACCCGATACAATATAGGTCATTTCGGAGGCGGAGACAGTCTTGTATTACGACCTAGAAATAAATGAATGCTTGGAAGCAATGCGAAATTTGAAATTTCTTTAGTACTACTCGTCGGTATGGATGGGTACTGGTATAGGTGTATTGATTAGTATAAGCTGTGCAACAGTTGCCCGCAAATCTTATACCCACGCTTTCGCCGGACTGTGTGCGAGGAATGAAAGTCGTTTTTCGTTTTCAGGAACATTTGAAATCTCCTGGCGGGGGCGTAAAGTGCGAGACATGAAAATGCGGGAAAGCAAAAATGCGATAATGAAAATTTCGTGCTGAACTTGTGATCGAATTGTTGAACTGTTTGAACCGTTATATAAAACTGACCTAAACACTTAACTGCTTGCTCATTCAACGGATTTAAACTGTAATACAATAGACATTTGGTTTTTAGTCGTTAGAAACGGTTTTGCAATGTGAAATACGTACAACACCGTCGATATAATTAAATTTTTTGCGTAGGCCTAATTGGTTTTTACGTTTATTTTCATCTCGCATTTTCAGTCGGATGCAGGGTAGCTATTTATAGCATTATTTCCGTAGAAGCGTTAAATTATAATTAATATTTTTAATAATTCGATTATTTAATTGTATAACGCGTTAACGCGCTAATTAACGCTTTAACTCGAAAGCTATAATTTCGAACGATTTTTTGTAGTGTATTACATGCTTACGAAAACTGCGGAATTAAACTACCGACGGTTGGCAATTTTTCATAAAATGAAGCTAAATCGGAAAAGTGAATTTTCTGTTTCTGGAATTGAATTTTTATCTCTGTCGCGTTCCAGTCAAGTCAGCAGTTCTAGCGTATTGTTTACGTTATATTTGACCAGAAATACGCAAATTAACGACATTAAAAAGTCCGAAATTTTTGTTGATTAAAAAACTTTAATCGAACAATTTTTAGCGATTAATCGATTAATTAATCCTTAATTGCCGCAACGCTAGTAACTAGTTAGGGTTTATCATGCAGTTATTTAGTCATGTAGCAGTAATTTCTTCTGCGTTGTGTCTGATGTCTAATAAATGAATGAATGAACACTGTAAGATCGGGCCTACATTGTTTCCTGTATAATCGCGTGATGCTTATTCGTGCAAAACTTTGTTGTAGGGATATACATAAATGTCTAACTCGATCTATTTCTGATCAGTCCAGCATGGTGCACTGCATGCAATGCCTGCCAATTAAACTCGATTAATTGCGCGTAAATAGCGTCAGTGATTTTTGTCTGTTCGCTGCCTTCGCCGCCGTACGACGCGAAAGAACTCAGTTTGGGAAGCGTGCTTTTTTGTTTGCTGTCCTGGTGTGTGGAATAGTCTTCCTATTGCGCTTCGTAATATCGACAGTTATCCAGCTTTTAGACGTGCACTCAAGTCACATCTTTTTAGCTGTGCTTTTTCCTTATAACTGTAATGCCATATATTCACTGACATTGTAATGCACAGTCGCCATGTTTTGTAGACTGGGCTCTAGAACACTGAACATTTAATTGTATTGTATTGTATTGTCAGTCTCCGAATTCTGCTCATTGTCGAGTCAGCATTTCGTCACTCAGTCTTCACAAGACTATCTCCGTGGTTTTCGTTGTTTTCGACTAACGCGATATGCAAAATTAAATGTTAATTTTAATTATTTAGGTGCATTGCAGTATATTGACAATATGGCTTCCATTGTCACAGGTATATCAGTCACCTAAAATAGCTAATGAAATATGTTTCCGTTATTACGCATTTAGGCCTACTACTTTTCTGATGTACAGTTCGTTAACCGTTATCTCGTTATAACATTATATTATCATTGAAACCATAAGTAAGTTTATAATTTTTCATACTCAGTGATTTTTTCCGGTAATTTTGATCACTTGGCGTTTTGTCAATCAAGCCCTGGTAGTGAAGAGATTCAATAATTAACCAGTTGTATCGGCTGTGTCAACTAGAGGCTGTCTTGAGTCTTGACTCCATTGCAGTTTATAATTTGCGAATAGCACGGCTACATATAAAGGGTGGCCAAAAAGTAAGCCAATACCAAATTATCGAAAAATTTTATTAAATCTTACTAAAGCCTGCCTATGAGCTTATATATCTTCATCAAATTAAAATACCAATAAAGCACTATAATAGTGTTCGTTGATATTTTAGATTCTTTGTTTGACCTATTTTGTGACGTCATTAACAGTGCCTGGCCGGCAAAGTTGCATTTACCACATGCGTCACATATGGTAAATGATGTCAGCGCTCCCTCTGGCATCAGCTCATCTTAACAAGTCTGAATTCCATTCATAAACCATCTGTTAGATGGAAGTGTATAAAAAATTCTTTTTGATTTCCATATTTTCTTTTTTTTCTGGTTTTCAATCACGATTTTATCATATACATTGATTTTTACCCATATCGCAGCTTCAAACGCAGCAACTGATGACGTCACAAATTAGGCCACACATAGAGTATTTAAATACTCTATGTGTGGCCTATAATATTCTCGTGCTCATTTTGTAATCAAAATCGATGAAAAATCTAACCTCACTGACGGTTTCTAATACGATTCAATGACGACCCGTGACAGTGGCTTACTTTTTGGGCCACCCTGCATAACATCTGACGCACAGTAATATGGCCAGATCGATCATCGAATGGTACTAATAAAATTGCTTGTACTTAGTGTATTTATAACCTAGCAACAAAAATATCCTGTGACATATGCCTGCAAGTTGGCTAATGTCGCTACGCTATTTGCGCTAAAGTTTTAAATGTCTGAATCTTATATAGTTTAATAATATGTGCATTTAACTACGTTTCGAAACGAGCTGGGATGAATCACCGTACTTAGCTTTCATTGGATCAGCACAAGATTTTCAACATTGTTGTTGTTTTCTAGTAACGGAATTTCCGCTAAACGAAGTTTATTTAATGATATAGCTATAAGTAGGCCTACGTTGTTATTGACAATAATTTGACTTCAGTTGTTAAGTTTATCAGTTAGTGTCATACTCTATCTAACCGTAATTGTGTCTGTCAGGGGCGTACATCCTATGGGAGAAACGGAACGCGATGCTTCATAGAAATTTGTGGGGAAGGGGGAATAAAAATCCGGGATCAACCAATACACGAAATTTGATCATTTGATTATCGGGAAACGCATCAAAATTTTTTGTTACCGGATGTCACATGTTAAGGCTAAAATGCACGAAAATTCTTGGTGTATGTCCGTTAGATGGAGTTTGACACTCACAGTACGATAGCCGATGACAGACTGTTACGTTATTTATGCCTACTACTTTTGTAGTGAATATAAGTTACACAGTGTAATCGTAGGGTGAGAGTATTCTGCAAATTTGCAATAATTCATTCACTTGATGTATTCAGCTACATCCGTCTTGCAGTTGCAGCTGACAACAATAGGACTTGACATTACACTGACTATTTGCTACTGTTACGCGAATGCTTCGCGAGGGCATATAAACAATACGAGTCGGTGATTTGTGTGATCAGCAAGTTGCGGGCCTAAATGTAGTGTCTAACAAGGCCTGATGAAGCCCGCGAATCGCCATCAACGTCAGCATCTGGTGTCAAGGCAACAGATGCGACAAGCTAATTAAGTTAGTAGTTCAGTACCACCGTCAACGATATTTTCGAGTCACCCACTCAGCATGACGTACGACACATGATCAACTGTAATTTTAAAACCGTTTCACACGAACAATAATAGCTTACGCGAAATTCACAATATGTAACGACTATACGACTGGCCTATTAATACCGCGTATTTACATATTTTTTCATTCACGGCGTGCTAAATTGCCGATATATTTAAAATTGTCACGAAATATTACACGCCATGTCTCATGACACAAAAATATCTCACATATACAAAATAATGAGTAACAATCCATTGAATACGCACAGATTGTTGTTAAATCGGATCTTCAACCAAACAGTTTGCCTTGTCATCAACTGTAAAAAGACGAACCGTGACAATAAATGAACTATAATTAAAGATATTGTGAACTGGAACGTCACGAAAACGCAGTTCTTTGCTCGATGGTGTGTAAAACTCGTAGAACTCGATAAATTCGCCCAAATATTCCGTATCGTTGCACACAGGAACCATGCATGCAAGTGCGCATGCATATAAACGTACAATCGACTTTTTGTGCATGCGTTCTGCGGAAGTCCAGTATCGACGCCTTCTCGAAGCCACTTGAAAGCGCAGTGACACTTCGGCTGGCACCTGCACGACTCGCAATGGTTCGCCCATAAAAATGCATACGCAACAAGAGCCCATTGTTTTAGAGTAGCACAGCTCAAATGATGGACTGGCGATGAAGAACGGAAGCGTTTTCGTCGTAGAGCAGGTTGGTCGGATCGTTGCAGCTGTCAGGCACGAACGAGATTAACAGAATGTGATGTAGCACAGTGAAGAGACTGTTTCGTCATTAAGTTACCAAACGGAATCGCAAATAACGTGCCAATTTGTCGCGAGATCACAACCAACCGCGGACACGAGCACTAGAGATGCGACAGAGGAATCGTGTGTGTTCCAACAGCCGGCGGCGGCGGCAACTGCGACTGCTGCTGCTGATGATGCGAATGATGCTGGGAAACGATGCCGTGACCTGCCGACGGAAGGTCGTAGAAGGCTCGTTCGTACGCGCTGCCGTACGACTGCGTCATTAGTCGCGACTGGGCTTGATGAACTGGAGACGACACGCCGTCAGAACCGTTAGCCGAGTTGAGATACATCGTCATCACGTCCTTCAGTTCTGACCCAGCGCGTCCGAGTCGATCGTAGAAGAGTTCGTGATCTGTCGAGCAGTTTGACTGGACGCTTCCAGACGGACTGTGCTCCTGCTTGACGGTCCCGGCTGCCGACCCGTACGACGGATAGGCGCCCTGGTGGTAGGTGCAGTACTGGAAACCGGCCGTGTAAGGAGCGGCGGCATGCAGAGCGGCAGCGTGGTGGTAAGCATTCATTTGCTGCTGGACTGACTGGTCGTGTATGTAGCCGTTCACGTTGACGGCCGCTGCGGCTGCCGCTGCCGGGTTCATATACGGATAGTGGTAGACGTCGCGGCTGAACGGCGCCGACGATCCCAGAGCAGTTAGAACATTTCCGCCGCTGCTGCTTCCCACTCCGCCGCCGCCGACGCCGACGCCGACGCCGAGAGTTGCAGCGCTGTGATGCGGCAACATGGAGTACTTGTCCTTCTTGAGCGGCAGCGCTTTGGTCTTGCGACGAGGTCGGTACTTGTAGTCGGGGTGTTCTTTGAGGTGAAGCGCGCGCAGTCGCTTCGCCTCATCGATGAACGGCCTCTTCTCCGCCTCCGTCAACAGCTTCCAGTCGGAACCGAGTCGCTTCGAGATCTCCGAGTTGTGCATCTTGGGATTCTCCTGCGCCATTTTGCGCCGCTGACCACGTGACCACACCATGAACGCGTTCATTGGTCGTTTCACGCGGTCCTCGTTCTTACCGGAAGTCGTCGTCGACGTCGAGTTTTGCTTCATCGTGAACGCTCCCGCCGTCGCTGCCTGCGCCACCCGGCCACCAACCGCGCTGGAGTCCGTCTGATGCAGCGGGTGATGTTGCAGCTGATGTCTGGCTGTCGACGTGCTCGGGGACAGGATCGGCGCTCGTGGCGGAAGCAGCCGATGATGACCGGACACTTGAGACTGGAGCGGAGGCGACATGGACGTTTCACTGACGGCGTGCATGTGCGACGCCGGCAGACAGTGCACCATTTGCTGCTGATGCTGATGATGATGATGGTGTTGCGGTTGATGCTGCTGTTGAGTCGAAGACTCGACGCCACCGGATGGCGAGTCGTCAACAGCGCCATGTCGAACGTCGGTCGCCGACTGATGTGCGTCGGACAAAGTCGACGCCTGATAATGGCCAGACCACATCGCGCCGGCCGCGTAATATACGTGTCGTCTGTTTTTGTCGCGAGTACAACGCGCCGGCGCCCACCGAACCGAAAAAGCCCGCCTGCAGCCTTTCTATCAAACTGTATATAATGCACTCAATAATTCAATGTCGCAATGAATGCGGCTCCACTTATTCACACCGCGGTCACAATGAAAACGTGAACCGGTGCGCTCCGTATAAACGCAGCAGCACTGTGCTGTGTCGCACAATTCGTTCTATTCAAAACGGCGCGTTTTGTTGGCCGGCGAGATCATTCACAGCGGTGCATTGCCGCTCGTTCGTTCTACAGCGCCGCCGCTGCTTTTATCGAGCGAGTAAACTCGCACCTGCTCTGCTCGTTGGTTGGAGACGCGACTTGGGCGGTCGACGGTCAGCAATCGATGTGACGTCGACCGGCTCTGGCCAATCAGCGCTGCTGCTGCTGCGTTGACGCTCCTGGCTGCCATTCAACGCGCTACAGTTCTGCGATAGATTTTCTCAACGGGACTAGTTCAATTGTTTCAAACACAAACTGAAAACATTCGTTCTCCTCCTCTGCGGATTTTAGACATTTGTTCAGAAAACTCTCTTTTTTTCTTGTTTTTATGTGCTGTTTTTATCGTTTTTTACTCGTAGACAATTGTAATGCGCCAGCGTTCTTCATGTACATGACCTGACATTAATGCGAGGCAGTCGGAATGTTGAAATTGCCATACTGGATACGGAAGAGTTTAAGTACATTCGAATTAATTACACAGTATAACTTAGTACATCATGCGTAGGCTAATACTTACCAGTTACTGTCCGTTTTTTCTAACTTCAAGCAAGCCCATAGTTGACCATTGTGAAATAGACTTCGTATTTACTATTTTATGCATATTCGTCATTGTGGAGCAGACATAAATATGCAGTTGTTATCCTTCCTTTCTGTATCTTTTGTTTGTCTCTGTCACTGTGTTTTGTGTTTTCGCTTCTGTGTCGACCGCTATCGTAGTGTGTCAAACGAAAGATGCTATAATTCATCTGATGCGATCTGTTATGACCGCGCAGTTAATGACACGCTGCGGTTCTTCAATGCAATTGTTACGACATTGATATATTTCCAAACATTTTGCGTAATTCCTTTACCTTCTCCCTTTACCTTGTCACCAGAAAGTTCGTGTTGTGGCTATTTCAACTGCACAGTGTTACGTTTCTTGTGAGCAATAAATTGCTAACCTACTTTTTCTACTAATTTCATACAACAAAAGCTATCATTATTATCATCATTTTAATTAATTGTTTCGTCACAAAGGTGACACACACTACATGTAGTTAATAGTACAGAATATAAAAGCACAATAATAGTACAATAAAATTTTTACGAACGCATCTCCAATGAACTAATCAACTGGATGATGTTATTGACATAAGGAGAAGAAAAAGAGAAAATTTCTTGTGAAATATGACCTCTCAGATAACCTTCTATGCCAATTGTGCAAAAATTGTAAAGATATTGTTTGTTATACTGTGTCAGCACTCTTTCTTAAGTTAAGTTTAGTTCCATGTATTATAATAAGCCCTATTGACATCTCAATAGGTATTCTTGGTTTACTTGTAACCGAACTATTGTGCGTGCTGTGAAATAAAAATGGTTCCGACAGCCTACAAAGGTAGAAAAACAAATATAATGAACTTTCTAGGCCGTAGAATCCATTTTCGATTGATTTTTCACAACACTTCTGCACGTTCAGTAGTTTGTTTACAAGTAAACCAAGAATACCTATATGCAGATTTACTGAGATGTCAAAAGGGCTTATTATTTCATTCTCGCTTTACTACCGGTTTCTGGCGAATAAAAGTATTTGCAGATGCAATCTTCTTCAGTTACTGCACAAAACCCAATGTTCATAATATTAGGGCCTATACTAGCGTAGCAAGCATCAAAGCTGATGAAATTTAATTCCGTACGATGCTTTGACGTCGTCCGGTACAGCCGTCGCGTCGTCCCGTCTGTGTCCTTTCTATCCGCTACTTATCGGCCGACGCGAAAGCGCAGCAGGTGACCTGGCGTTGGTAATTTCAGACCGACAAAGTTCCAAAGTTCTCACCTATGTCGTCCAATAAGGGCACACCTGGCGACGGGGGTGCCGCTGGTATGGATAAACGAAGCGCTTTCATGCATTGTTCGCTGACAATAGCGCCGCGCGGCCGCGGTGCGCACAGAGCGCCGCCGACGCGGTGTGAGTGCGAAACGAACGGCTGTCGACGCGGTCAGGGGTCGCAACGCCCAACTTACTACAAAACTCGGTACGTGCGTCAAAGCATCCTAGCTGCAGGAGGTAAACTAAAATGTGCTTTCGACTTGCCGGTCTCAACTCGTTCGAATTATTTCAATATTCCACTCTGGCCGACAGAAACTATATGCAGTGTTAATGATTGGGGGCGCCACGCCAAACTTTGTGGGTGGGCCAAATCTGCGGCCCACAGTCCACTTTCTGTGTCATTTTCGACACAAACCAATAAATAACTAAGGAATCTAATACAATTAGCAGTGACTAGTATATAAGCTTAATGGGTTATGGCTTACTGACGCTGGACAACATTCGATCGGCTGGTAACTTATCGCAGAATACACAAAAGGCCGTTATTGCTACGTGTATTTGCTTTTTAACTAAATTTTACATAGTTACAACTAACGAACATACAGGCCAATTATTGGTGGGGCCTAATGCGCTATGCCACCACGGCTCACCCTGCGTGGTATTAATATATCAAGTTTGTTTCGTCAACTTGTGACAGCAGACAAAAACAACTTATCAAGTTTATCGCTATATACCAGATTCTAGTGAATGCAAGTTGCCCAAGAAACCATGCAGCAGACAGACAGACATGAATACACATGTGAATACCTTTCAGCGCTACAATACACTACGCACTCATTTTCACAGATTAAGATTACTT
>Ga0209568_1000581_pt1 | contig 12867 bp, 13 predicted proteins | sample WorMetOlspDAHAB2_FD_187406 | JGI IMG/M metagenome (GOLD analysis project Ga0209568, IMG submission 187406) | Marine gutless worms symbiont microbial communities from Max Planck institute for Marine Microbiology, Germany - Olavius sp. DAHAB.2... ...
TTCTTTTTCTTGTCTTTGTAGTTGTTCTAGTTGTTCTTGTAATTGTCCTGTTTTTTGCTCTAGCTGTTTTTGTATTTCTTCATGCTGTTCTTGTGTTTCTTTCTCTTGTCTTTGTAGTTGTTCTGTTTTTTGCTTCAGCTGTTTTTGTTGTTCTTTTTCTTGTCTTTGTAGTTGTTCTAGTTGTTCTTGTAATTGTCCTGTTTTTTGCTCTAGCTGTTTTTGTATTTCTTCATGCTGTTCTTGTGTTTCTTTCTCTTGTCTTTGTAGTTGTTCTAGTTGTTCTTGTAATTGTCCTGTTTTTTGCTCTAGCTGTTTTTGTATTTCTTCCTTTTGTCTTTGTAATTGTTTTAGTTGTTCTTGTTTTTCTTGTAGTTGTCCTGTTTTTTGCTTCAGCTGTTTTTGTATCTCTTCCTGCTGTTTTTGTATTTCTTCATGCTGTTCTTGTGTTTCTTTCTCTTGTCTTTGTAGTTTTTCTTGTAGTTGTCCTGTTTTTTGCCCTAGCTGTTCTTGTGTTTCTTCCTGCTGTTTTTGTAGTTGTTCTAGTTGTTTCTGTGTTTCTTGTAGTTGTCTTGTTTTTTGCCCTAGCTGTTCCTGTGTTTCTTTCTCTTGTCTTTGTAGTTGTTCTAGTTGTCCTGTTTTTTGCTTCAGCTGTTTTTGTATTTCTTCATGCTGTTCTTGTGTTTCTTTCTCTTGTCTTTGTAATTGTTTTAGTTGTTTCTGTGTTTTTTGTAGTTGTCCTGTTTTTTGCTCTAACTGTTCTTGTAGTTGTTCTAGTTTTTGTTTTAGTTGTTCTTGTGTTTCTTCCTGCTGTTTTTGTAGTTGTTCTAGTTGTTTCTGTGTTTCTTGTAGTTGTCTTGTTTTTTGCCCTAGCTGTTCTTGTGTTTCTTCCTGCTGTTTTTGTAATTGTTCTAGTTGTCCTGTTTTTTGCTTCAGCTGTTTTTGTAGTTCTTCATGCTGTTCTTGTGTTTCTTTCTCTTGTCTTTGTAATTGTTTTAATTGTTTCTGTGTTTTTTGTAGTTGTCCTGTTTTTTGCTCTAACTGTTCTTGTGTTTCTTCCTGTTGTTTTTGTAATTGTTTTAGTTGTCCTGTTTTTTGCTTCAGCTGCTCTTGTGTTTCCTTCTCTTGTCTTTGTAGTTGTTCTAGTTGTTCTTGTAATTGTCCTGTTTTTTGCTTCAGCTGTTTTTGTATTTCTTCATGCTGTTCTTGTGTTTCTTCCTGCTGTTTTTGTAGTTGTTCTAATTGTTCTTGTAATTGTCCTGTTTTTTGCTCTAGCTGTTCTTGTGTTTCTTCTTGCAGATCTAGTAGTTGTGGTGCTTCATCCTCTATAATACTATTGAATCTCTTTTGATTTTGTCTCTGTAAATTTGTATGCTCGGTTTTTTCTTGTGTTAGAGCTATTTTTTGCTCTAGCTGTTTTTGTATTTTTTCATGCTGTTCTTGTTGTTCTCTCTTTTGTCTTTGTAGTTGTTCTAGTTGTTCTTGTAGTTGTTCTATTTTTTGTTCTAGTTGTTTTTGTATCTCTCCCTGCTGTTTTTGCATTTCTTGTAATTGTCCTGTTTTTTGCTCTAGCTGTTTTTGTATCTCTTCCTGCTGTTTTTGCATTTCTTGTAGTTGTCCTGTTTTTTGCTCCAGCTGCTCTTGTATTGTTTCATGCTGTTCTTGTTGTTCCTTCTCTTGTCTTTGTAATTGTTTTAGTTGTTCTTGTGTTTCTTGTAGTTGTCCTGTTTTTTGCCCTAGTTGTTCTTGTGTTTCTCTCTCTTGTCTTTGTAGTTGTTCTAGTTGTTCTTGTAGTTGTCTTGTTTTTTGCTCTAGCTGTTCTTGTATTTCTTCTTGCAGATCTTGCTCTAGCCGTGTTAATTTTTCCTGTGTCTTCCAATTTTGCTCTTCTTGTTGTGTATATAAATTTTGCATTTGTTCTAATGCTATTTTATTAATTGATAATTGTGGTTGAATTTGTTTTGTATTTATTGTTTGCCATCTTTCCCTCGCATTCATTATTGCAGGTTTCATTACATTTTCTTTGATTTTTAATGCATGCTTAACTTGATTCTGGTGTACCTCTCTTATTGTTTGAGCAATAGAGATTGTGCTGTGCGAAAAGACTACCTGCAGGATGTTAAAGCGAACAAATGTTCGTTTTGTTAGTAAAACAGTGCACAAGCACACACTGAAAATAGCAAATATCTTCTGTAATGCAATCATTGCGACACTATGATTTTCTCTATCTATATAAGAAGCACATAGAGGAAGCGTAATAGAGGAACCAATAGTAGCAAGCCATAATTCTGTACAAGATATCTTAAAAAGACCAAAATGGTTTATAAAAATTCCTAGGGTCACAAAAGCCATAGGTTCCACAAAATTGTTCTTGTTTTCGTAAAAGTTTTGTATTGTTGTCATAATAATACCTTTTTTCTCAGAAAGAATGATCTTATTGAATTTTTTTGTAAAGACCTGTGTAGCATTCCCCTTAAAAGTTGGACAGTGCATAACAACCTATGAAAAAAAGGAATCTATGAAACCAAAAATTGCAGGATGGTCATCTATATAAGAAGGCAGAAATCGTCCTCTCCTTGATTAAGGGAGTGCGCAAGATGATAGACATTTGTGGAAAAAATGATTTAAAACAATCAGGAATAAACAAAAGATAAAGTTTTAATCTCTTCGCGACCTTCTTTTTATATCTTGCTTAACGCAAATAATTACCTTTTCAATAGATCTTTCACTTGTGCTAAGGATTTCTAGGTCAAAGTTATCGTTATGAATTTTCCATCCTTTGGAGGGAATTGCACCTGCTCTATGAAAGACATAGCCCCCTACAGTGTCATATTCTGGATTTTGTGGAATGATAATACCTAGTTCTTTTTCGATATCGAGAATGGTCATTTTTGCATCTACAACCCAACCACCATTAGGATGTGAAAAATAGAGTTGTTCTTCCTCTATACTATCATATTCATCTGCAATTTCTCCCACGAGCTCTTCTAAAACATCTTCAATAGTAACAATGCCTTCAGTACCACCATATTCATCGACAACGATTGCTAAATGGATTTGCTTATTACGAAATTCTTGTAAAATCTGGGAAATTTTTTTTGTTTCTGGAGTGTAAAAAATAGGTTTAACAAGTTGTTCCAATGGAGTTTGAAGAGGAGATGTATCATTTTTTTCGATGCTATGAAAGTAGTACTCCATCACATCTTTGTATAAGAGCACACCAATAATCGAATCAACACTTTCTTTATAGATCGGTATACGGCTATATCCTTCGGAAATAAATTTTTGCGCAGCTTCATGAACGGTTTGATTAACAGATAGAGAAAAAATGTCAACACGAGGAACCATGATTTCTCGTACGATACGATCATGAATGGAAGCAACAGCGCCTATAATATTGCGATCAAAAGGTTTTAAATAATTACTTAGCTCAGATTCGTAAACGAGATCTAAAAATTTTTCCTTTATCCGAGCATAAGTAAAAGAGGAGGAAGCATGATTTTTTGTACTTAAAAGCTTTGTTTGAGCTGTAAGTAAAAGGAATGTAATAGGAGTAAATAAACAGAATAAAAGAGAGGTAATAGGAGTAAAAAAACAAAGTGATTTTTGCGCATATAGTGATGGAATAAAGCGAAAGATAGAGTTAACACATAATCCAATGATAGCAACGATAGCGATAGCAATAAAAATGTGAGAATATAGAATCCTTTCTTCTTTTACATTAGAGAAATAGGTAAAAACATAAAGGAAAAACGTGGTTGAATAGATGAGGCAAAGCAAGTATTGGGTAAGGTTGAGTAAAGAGAGAAAACAATTCCAAGGATCTTTAGAGAAGAGGTGTTTAATTACCCTATAAGCAAAATAAAAGTAGGGTTTTTGTGCAAACTCTTTCTTGCTTTGCATCCGGCCTAAAGTTTGAAGCGATTTGGTAAAACCTATGACAAATCCAGATCCTACAAGGCAAATCAGGGAGATAACAAGAAGTGTAAGACACATAGTAACTTTATTGTTTCACAGATTGTGTTTTTGGGTTTTTTAAGAATGATTTAATCATCTTCACTTCAGTGAGATCGCTAGGTGTTTTTCCTATTTGACAAACTTTTTTAGGATCGGCACCGGCTTGTACAAGGAGTTGTATGGTTTCAAATACATGAGTAGTATTTGGATTCATCACAGCAAAATGAAGGGGGGTAAATCCTGCGTAAAGTCCTTGGCTGAGAGAAGCATTAACGTTTGCTTTTTTTTGTTCAACCATCATTTGCACAATTTCTGTTTGAGCTTGCATTGCGGCAAAGTGAAGAGGAGTAGCTCCTCCATAGTGAGAATCATGTTGGGCAGCATTGAGATCAGTGCGTGGGTCGTTTATCAAGATTTTAGACTCTTCTTTATATCCGTACATAGCGGCAAAATGTAAAGGGGAAGCGCCATCAGCTGTGCCAAAATTAGGGTTAGTACGTTGATGGGTAAGAAGGAGAGAGAGTAATTGTGGAGATCGATGAATTACTGCGTAATGAAGGGGGCTGTAGTTGAAGTGGTCCTGAAGGTTTGGGTCAATACCAGGACATTTCAAGAGTAATTGCGCTGCTTCGTAATTTGCATTACATATAGATATAATTAAAGGAGTGGAATAAAAACGGTTTTGCGCATTTACATTGGCGCCCTTAGAGATAAGAAATGCAATAAGGGAGTGTTTGTTTCCCCCTTTTTTAGAACAGCAAGCTATGTGTAAGCAAATGTTTTTGTCTTTGTCTCTGGCGAAAATTAGGCTTTCTTTTTCCAATTCGATAAGTTGACGAACTGTGGTGTCATCGCCATATAAGCAAGCTCGAAAAAACTCAGATTCGATATTCGCAAGGGCAAATGAGCATGCAAGCAAAATAAAAATTATCTTTTTAATCATGTAATAATTTTCCCTTATCTTGTAAATATTTCATAGAAAGATTCTCTTCATTGCGCATAATAGCCATATTTAAGGGGTCTTGATCGCTATATCCTAGTAAATGAAGAAGTCCATGTATAATATAAAGAGAAAGCTCTCGTAGAGGAAAGAGATGATGTTCTTTTGCATATTCGCAGGCAACTTCAGGGCAGATGAAGAGTTCGCCAAGTATGTTATACCCTACGCTTTTCTTGTTAGGGGCATCCATAGGAAAGGAAATGCAATCTGTGGGAGAAGGATCTCGGAAATATCTATTGTGCAATTTTGCAATAGTTGTTTTGTTTACAAAATAAATGCCTATCTCTTTAGATTTTATTTCTTTCCAAACTAAAAAAGCTTGTACCAAATCCTTCACTTGCTCTCTGTCGACATAAAGAGCTGTTTGAGCATTTGTGCAAAAAATTTTCACTTATACTACAGGTGTTTTGGGCAATCCTGTGATTTTTTTATTGTCTCCATCCTTCCATCTTCCTAGTTTTTTGAGGACATCAATACGTTCGAAGCGCTTGAGCACATTTCTCTTTTTTTTGCCCTTATTTATTTTTCCATAACTCGAATGTCTGGACATGTTCTCTCCTGCCTTTGCCATGTTATAAAGAAATTCATTTTACCTTTCCAATAAAAGTAAGGACTTTCATTTTACCTATAAAGACATTGTCATGTTCCTTATATCCTTTAGGAAGGTTGTCTTTTATAGGACCTGTTTTGATTGCCCCATATTTAGGTTTACGAGGGCAACATTTCAACCGCTCTTTTTTACAAATTCTTACCATGTCATATCCTTTCTTGAAGCTTCTCATTGTAAGATTAAAAGATGTAAAAATTCAAGTATAATTCATCGCTTTTAGCAATTCCTGTTGTGAGAAAAATAGATGAAGTTTTACTCAGGACAGCCATTTCCGGAATTTTTTTAAATAACTACTGTTAAAATAGTTGCTGATTTGTTAAAATTTCCTTTTCGCAAAGTTTATTTGGATTAGAAAACATTCCCTCTGACACATATATGAGAGAAAGATTAGATGAAGTAGATCCCGAGAAGCTTCGACTGGCTTTTACCTCTTGTTTTTCTGCTGTTCAAAGAGGAAAGCAATTAGAAAAATACAGGTTCTTAGATGAGAAATATTTACTTTTAGTAGATGGAACAGGTTTTTTTCTTCAACGAAAATTCATTGTAAAATTGTTGTGAAGCACGTAGAAAAGATGGATCTATTCGTTACTACCATCAAATGTTGGGAGCGGTGATTGCACATCCAGATTTCAAAGAAGTTCTCCCAATATGTCCTGAGACCATTATGAAAGAGGATGGTGCTACCAAAAAAAACATAGAGCAGGCATAACTCCAATATTTTTCTAAAAAAGTGATAAAATAATTTGTTTTTCGGGAATTACTGTACTCAGGACATGTTATGAAACACCGCATTTACATCATCAAGCTCTTCTAAAAAATTTATAAGGACATGATTGGCCCTTTTCACACGATCGTCACAAACAATAAAGGTTTTAGGAATCATTTCTAAACTCACTTCTTGGATGTTATACCCCTTCAACCTCTCTTTTACTTCAAAAAGCTTATCGGGCAAAGTAATGACAATATAGGCATCATCTGTAACCTCAAAATCATCTGCTCCAGCATCGGTGGCCCGCACAAATAACTCCTCTTCTACCGCTTGATTTTTAGCAATCTGAATAACGCCCTTTCGATCAAAATTAAAGGAAACAGATCCTGGAGAAGCAATCGTACCCCCCTTTTTATTGATAGCAATACGCATCTCAGAGGCCATACGATTTTTATTATCGGTCATTACCTCTACGATAATCCCAACACCACCATGTCCATAGAATTCATATGTAACTTCACTAAAATTGGCTTGATCGCTGCTAGCTGCCTTTTTAATGTTGCGTTCGATATTTTCAGAAGGGAAGTTCACAGATTTTGCCTTTTGAATTGCCAAGCGTAACTTAGCATTAGTATTGGGATGAGGTCCCCCCTGTTTCACAGCGCTGATAATCTCTCTAGCAATATGAGAAAATATCTTTCCTTTTTTCGCATCCGTGCGCTCTTTTTTACGTCTGATATTTGCCCATTTGCTATGGCCAGCCATCACAATTCCTTCTGCATTAATATTTTAGAGAAGTACACACCCTTTTCATCTTTCAAAAATTTAGGGTGACAGCCATATTCTTTAAAACCCAATCGTTTATATAGATGGTAGGCAGGGTTGTTTTCATAAACCTCTAAATGAATAAGTTCAATATTAAATTCCTCCTGTGCTAAATGAAACAGTTCTTTAATAAGAAGAGTTCCCACTTTTTTATTTCTCATCTTTTCATCCACAATAATAACAAAGAGAGTATGGTGCTTAATTTTCTCAAAATCATTGATATAAAGAAGAGCAGCACCACAAGGCTTTTTTTTATAAAGAGCGGTAATTGAACTACCCTTGTTAAGATATAACTTCCATACCCGTATTGAATCTTCAATTTCGCGCACATCTGTCATGGGAAAATTTTTAAGCATATCTTTCTGTAGCAACCATTTATGCACATATACCATGTCTGTTGCACATGTCTTGCGCAAGGTAATTATAGGCTTATTTCCCATCAAATCGTCTCACACATTAAGGGATAAATGTAATTTCATAAATAATACGAGAAAGATACTTTCCATCCTCTTCCTTGATAAATTTTTCTTGACGAAACAATTCACGATATCCCATTCGAATCAAAAGAGGAATAGCAGGACACCCTTCATACACTTCGATATGCATCTTTTCAAGACGAAAATAATCTTTAGCAAGATGGGCACTATTACGCAAAAGCGAGGTACCAATACCATGTCGTGACCATTTAGGATCTACAATAAAATTGAGAATACATTGATGAATCAATTTACGATATGGCATTAGGAAAAGCGTGGCAATGCCAACCGGCTCATTTTTATATATAGCAGTAATACTCGCAGCATATTTTGCAAAACCAATCCAATTTTTTGTCATTGTTTCGTAATCTTTCTCCGTAGACATTGGATACCATCGCTGCACTTCAGGATCTTTTATCCATCTTTGTAAATAGGGCAAATCTCCTTGATTTGAATAACGAATATCATAGGTACTTTGATCGGAAATTTTTTCCTTCATCCATCTATCCAAATTCTTTTAAAAATGCATTAACAAAACCATCGAGCTCACCATTCATAACATTATGAACATTTCCCTCTTCATATTTTGTTCGTGTATCCTTGACAAGGGTATAAGGGTGAAAAACATAATTACGAATTTGTGATCCCCAAGCAATTTCTTTTTTTTCACCACTGATCTGCTTCAAAGATCGTTCCCGCTCAAGCACTTCCCTCTCGTATAGCTTTGAACGCAGCATTTTAAAACAGGTCTCTTTATTTTGCAATTGACTACGTTCACCCTGACAACATACTACAATGCCCGAAGGGATATGGGTTATGCGTACAGCAGAATCCGTAGTGTTGACATGCTGCCCCCCAGCACCAGAAGAACGAAAGGTATCGATTTTAAGATCATCGGGTTTAATTTTTATGGAAATGTCATCTTCAATCTTAGGTATAACTTCAACAGAAGCAAAACTAGTATGACGCCTACCTTGACTATCAAATGGAGAAATTCTTACCAAGCGATGCACACCTTTTTCTGCCTTACAATATCCGTAGACAAAGGCACCTTCAATATATATCGTAACATTTTTAATTCCTGCTACCTCTCCCGACAGAAGGTCGACTATCTCTACTTTCCATCCTCTCTTCACTGCCCATTTTTGATACATCCTTAATAACATTTGTACCCAATCACAGGATTCTGTCCCCCCCGCCCCCGCATTGATATGTAAATAACAATTTTTAGCATCCAATTCCCCCGAAAGCATTTTTTTAACTTCGAGCTTTTCCAGCTCTTGCTCAATCTTTTCACACTCTGTGGATAGTTCGAAGAAAAATTCATCCTCTTCTTCAACATCGTTAAAAAGAGATTTAACGTCGTGAAAACGTTTTTTTACATCGCAATAGGGAACGACCCATTCTTTTAATGCATTGTTTTCTTGAATAATTTTATGGGCGCTCTTACTATCCAACCAGAACTCTTTGTCTTCCATCTTTTTCGTAAGCTCTATAATACGTTGTTCTTTGTTCTCTAAGTCAAAGATACCTCCACATATGAAGAAGGCGCCTTTCCATACTCCTTAATTTATTTTTTATTTCTTCCTTCATATTTTATCTACTCCCCTTAAAACCTTGTCAATTTTTGAAAATCGAAATTCTATTGTAATTTCTTTTCCCAGTCAAACACACATTTAAGCGCATAGCTTTTTTATACTAAAATAGTTATTTTTTGTACGATAAATCTTGAACACTTTACATAAATCAAATATAATGAACATCAAAGAATTGCATAGGTAAAAAAAATGAAAAAGCTTATTTTTTCCTTATTTTTAATGTGTACCCCAATAATTTTTGCAAACGAGCAAGAAGATCGAGGACAAGAGCTTTGCCTTTTCACAGAAAATATTTTTAATCTTCTTCAAGAAAATAGTGAAGAAACTACCCATGCCTCCCTTATTGAAAACCTTAAACAGTACGACAAAAACCCTAATCCAGAAATTGCCTCTTTAAGTAAAAAATTTCTTCATTCTTTCACAGATGCACCTAACGCAAAAGAGACTCTTATCGATGCTGTTTCAGAGTTGGGTCGCCTTCTGAAATGCTCGGTTGATGATACATTCTATCGTGCCGACACCTCTTACCTCCTACATCGCAAAGATCTCGACAAACAGGTCCATTACATTGAAGCCAAGATGGGTGATCTTTTGCCCAAAGGACGTAATGTCGACTACCACAAACTGATGATGGAGTCTGTTGCTGAAGGGAAATATACTATTGCTCTGTACGCATATCTCAAGATTGCTACAAATCGTTGTATAGCAGATAATAAATGATGGCTATAAGGATATTGTCTAATTCAAGATTTGATCCATTTCTTTTTGATATTGTGGGTGATAACGAAGACGGTTATGTTTGCCACATTCAATAGAAATGAACGAAGCATTCTGTTTATCTTTAAGCAATTTTAGCAAACGAATGCTAGAAGTATAGGGGATAAGCTCATCATCAGTACCGTGAAAAATATAAATAGGAGAATTCACCCCAACAATCCATTGGTCTGTTCGAAAGTGATACTTAAGAAGTTTTTTAATCAAAAAAAGGGGGAGGTAAGAGAATTTTTGAAGCGCAAGGTCTAAAACGCTAAAGTAGGGCGCTTCCAAGATAAGTGCTTTAGGGTTATGCTGTTTTGCAACATAAGTAGCTATTCCAGTACCTAAAGAGCGCCCATAAACGATGATTTGATGTTCTGAAAAATGGTTGAGGAGATAGTTGTAGCAATTATTAGCATCATAATACAACGCTTTTTCACTTAGCTTTCCCCGACTCTTTCCAAAGCCACGATAATCTAAAACAAAAAAATCATATCCACGACTGGTGAATTCACGTGCCAATCCCTCTATGTTATAATTTAAGTTTTTCCCTCGTCCATGAAAATAGAGCACAACTCCCTTAGGTTGGCTAACATAAAAATGAAGTGCATGCAATTTTACATCAGGATCGATGGAAAAAAAAACTTCCTTAAATGGTTCTTGATAGGGAAAAATATGGTCGTAGGGAAGAGCAATCTGTTGAAAAATCTTATTTTCTTGATGTAAGTAGAGATACGCAATCCCACAAAACATGCTTACAACAACGCTCAAAATAAATAAAACAATACATGTTTTCATGATAAAATAATACAATACATGAAGCTAAATTATTCATAGCTTCTTCTCCCCATTCACACAAAATAACAGAGTTAAGAAATAGTGCACAGAATTTTCCAAAACAACAGAAGGGGGTAGCCAAGGGTAATCCCCCCTTTAAATTTTAGTCAACAATTCATAACAATAGAAGGGACAAATGTCCAGAAACAAGGAATTGCTTCAAATTAGTAGAGTGCTTATTTTCCGGGAAGGGCCGTTTTTTAGTAGCTATAAAAGAATGTAACATGTATCTTTTGGAAGATAGGGAGGTTGTACACCATTGCATTTTCCTTTAAATCTGTTATTATCAAAAATAAGTAAAACCATATGGTACACAGACAATGGCCGGTTTTTTAGTTGCCGAAGAGGGCCTAAACGCAGGCCTAGTTATTCGCTTTGAAGAAGGGGATGAGTGGGTTATTGGACGTGACCCAGAAGTTTCCTACGAAGTACTTGAAGATCCAATGGTTTCGCGTAAGCACGTAATCTGCCGTTTAACCCCTAAAGGATATACTCTTGAAAACTTAAGTGTAGTCAATCCAGCCACTCTCAATGGAAAAAAACTTGAAGAAATCATGCTTCTACAAGAAGGAGATACAGTTCAAATTGGAAGCGATATTTTTCATTTCACTTTAAAAAACCCTCTCTCTTTAGATAAAAAAAAGAAAAGCATACATGAAGGCGGAGAAACACCCACCATCTATGAGGAACCTGATGATCTAAGCTCGCTGGCATTCAGTACAATAAGAGATTCTCGCTGGATGATTAAAGTAGTTGCAGGGCCCAATTCAGGAGCCGAATTTGGTATCGCAGAAAACCACTCTTTTATTATTGGAAAGGACCCCAAATCCTGTGACATCCTCTTCCAAGACCTAAGTGTATCCGCACAACATGCAAAAATTGCAATAAATAGCGCTGGAAATGTAACGATCGAAGATATAAATAGTTTAAACGGCGTATATGTTAACGGAAAAAAGATCACAGAATCTACACAACTTCAAACTCAAGATCTTATGGCTCTAGGCACTACATCTTTTTTAATAATCGATCAGCATCAAACACGCGAAACCATTGTCTCGCCCATTAATGAAATAGAGAAAATACAGAATCAAAATAATACAAAAGAGGAAAAGGTTGAAGAGGACTCAGAAAAGAAAGTTGCCAAAAAAAATTGGAAAAACATGGTAATTCCCTTTAAACATCTGATAATAGCAGGCCTATTTGTCTTACTTCTAGTAGTTGCCTTTGGTGGAATATTCTCCCTTTTTAAGGGTGAAAAAATCATTCCTTCCCCCCACTTAGAAGTAACACAGGAAATCTCAAAGATACTCTCCCCCTTTCCAAATGTAGAATTTTCATTCAACTCTTCCACTGGAAAAATTTTCGTATTAGGACATGTAATGACAGAGATAGATCATCAAGAGCTATTGCATTTACTTCAATCCCTCCCCTTTCTTCATTCGATCGAAGACAATGTAATCATCGATGAACTCGTTTGGGTAAATACCAATGCATTGCTTATGAAAAACAGCAAATGGCGGGGAGTAAGCCTTACCTCTACTATTCCTGGACATTTTGTATTACGTGGCTATGTCCAAACCCCCGAATATGCAAAACAACTTGTGGAGTATATGAATTTTAATTTCCCCTATTTAGATAAACTTGATAATCAAGTTGTAGTAGAAAACACTGTAGAAGCACAGATTCGACATATGCTACTCGAGAATGGCTTTACTCACCTTACCTTTCAACTGTCAAATGGTGAGCTTATTTTGGCGGGTCGTGCTTTCTTTAATCAACAACCCGAATGCAATAAATTGATAAATGAGTTGAAAAAAATACAAGGAGTAAGAATGCTTAAAAACCTTATAACTTTCTCACACTCTACTGAAGAGGTAATCGATATTTCATCAAAATATAAGGTTTCTGGAAGTTCTAAGTATGGAAACAAGAGTCAATATGTTGTTATCAATGGCAAAATTCTTTCAAATGGGGACACTTTAGACGGAATGACCATTATAAATATGCAAGAAAACACCATTTCTCTTGAAAAAGATGGCGTAAAATATAAAATTAATTATAACTAATAGTTTAAGACTCAAACACTATATTGAGGTATATAG
>Ga0209568_1000582_pt1 | contig 12846 bp, 5 predicted proteins | sample WorMetOlspDAHAB2_FD_187406 | JGI IMG/M metagenome (GOLD analysis project Ga0209568, IMG submission 187406) | Marine gutless worms symbiont microbial communities from Max Planck institute for Marine Microbiology, Germany - Olavius sp. DAHAB.2... ...
CTGTTAGTCCGAACTGTTTCTCGCATAAGCACGGTTTGTGTTCGAAACTACACGTCTGTCCATCGTGTTGTGTGTTTGGCGGCAGTATCTGTGCATTGCCAGACTCTTCGATTTTCATTGAAAGTTTCTGTTCGTCAATATAGCTGGCCTATGTCCTGCTTGTCTTTCCGGACAAACAAAACCAGGGGATGTCTGGTCCCTGCGCACCCGTGTTCGTGTTAAAATACCTGAACCCGTGAACCGGATGATAATGGCATTGAACGTGTTTTGCAACACCGAGTCTTTGCCACATACAAGCTGTATCGCAGCTACTGCACACATAACCACGACATTTGTCCACATGTATCCGTGGTAGTTCAGTTGGTGCATTTACATGTACATCGGAAACCGAAACGCATGACATTTCTATTTGCACATACAGCGCGCATGTAATAGTAGTAGTAGTAGTAGTAGTGTAAATCGCTGGACGCAGGTCGTGGACCTCTATGCATACTGCATAGCCTACCCCGTGTCTGTCTTATTTCTTTTACGAATACTTGGACTGCATTTCCACTTTTATTACATATTGAACACGCTTCATTCACTCGAGCTTGACGTCTTTTACCTTTGCCCTTTCTTAGGGATGGAAGGCGGCAACCTTGAGAGTTGACTACACCCATCGTGGAGATCGCAGTTCGGATGCAGTGCACAATTTACCCAAAACTTACCGGTCTAGTGAGTAGTCGAGCGGAGTTGCCTTAACGAGCTTGACGTCATTAGCTGCCTTCTTCCTTTCTGTATTTCTCTCGACCGAAGTCGCTACTGCGTCAGAACTGTACAGGGTGGCCCAACAACGTAGGCTATGCCTCTATCGAATCGTCACAAAATCACATAAAAGCGTATAAAAGCCTGTCGTTGAGCTACGAATTCTTCGTCGAATTTCAGTTGTAAGGAATCATTACAATATTATCAGTTGGTAGTAAATATTTATTGCTAACATAATTTGTGACATCAATTAATGTGCGTTAGCCACGAAGCTTCTACATGGACATACACATGTAATTGGTGTTAATAATGCCAGCGTTCCCTCGCATCGGTTCGCATTAGTAAGTTATAAATCCAGTCCTAGACCATAGTTGATATGGGAATTTGTGTTAAAAAAAATTCTTTTTGTCAGGTTTTCAATTAAGCTGTTAGCATTTTACACCCGTTTTACCCATATCATATCACAGTAACTGATGATATCACAAATTAGACCATTCGTAGATGTACCAACTTATAATTCTCCCATGTGTCTTTTACACTTAAATTTGACGAAAATGTAGCTTTATTGGCAGATTACAATACGATTTATTGGGCTTATTTTGGGCCACCCTGTATAATACAGAAAAGAACAGATGCTTGTCGATTCATTCCTCGTCGTCGTCTCAATTCTGCTTTACTGACTTACTCAGTGCGTCTCAGCTTCCGGGCTCCTTCGGTCCCAGCAGGGCTACTCGCTCCTCTAGCCTTCCAAGCCCCGCAGGCCCGCCGCCGCCGTTGCCGGCCTCCATCCCTTCAATCCCGGATCTCAGCACCGACGCATAATCGAATTGTTCTCGAAGACATGTTTAGTCAAGAAGCTTATCGAATTTTCGTCTCAACTAAACCGTCGCGCGAGCTCCGATATGCAGTTTTTTTGTGCAATTCGTTGTTCATATTTTACTCTAGTAATAGATTTAGTATTAGCGTCGCCAAACTACCCTTCAATAAACGACATTCTCAGCTTGCTGCGTCAGTGCAGCAATTTGCAATTTTATTGTTATAATCGTATAAACGCATTAAACTTTCACTCTATCGGCGATCGACTGACTGAAGCTCGTACTTTTTACTGTTTTGCCTCAGGTTTGATTTGACATGCTTTTCTTGGTTTTCGTGTTTTTTTTTCAGCGCTTACACCAGTCTTTACCTATCTCCTGTCGTCCACCGTCGATCTACCGTTGGAGAAGCGGAGCTGTGCTTTGGAACGCTGAACTCCACTTCGCTACACACAATCTTGAGCTCCACATACACAAACACCTTTGTGAGAGTACGGGTTGAGTATTGGGCCTAGTGAAGACCTCAGCTTGTGACGACGGAGAGATAGCCAACAATAGCCTGATAGTCAACAACAACAGTAACAACACCAACAACAATCTTGGACTGCGGTCACCGTGGTACGGACAACACGTATAAGAACAGCCATGCTCTTAGTTGGTCAAAATACGCGACGGCGATGATGATAATGTTTCGACTGGAATTACTGTCTTCTGCCGCTTCGCTGACTGCATGGTTAACGCTGCGTACTCGTTTCATCAGGTGTTTATGCTCGCTCCTGTTTGATCTTAGTTGCCGCCTGTCGCGGCCATGCCAGCAATGCGTAAAACATCTTCTGAAAGGCACTCGACGCATGACGGAACATTATTTCCTGCGAGCGCTGGCGACATGAGGCGACCCACAGCCCATGGGCGACCGCGCGTGCCGTACGTGCGGCTGCCCGCATAGTTCCGCTTTGTCGGGTCTGTAGGCGGGCGCGCCGTGACATGGCGGTTTGATGGACGAGATCGTTGATGCTGAGGAGTGCTGCTTCCGCGGTTTGATGACGCGCGCGCAGCGGTGTGCGAACTTCGTTAAATATTTACGTGACGTCAAATGTCATTCCGGTGTATCTCCATGCACGCAGTCTCGGCACTCAGCCGGCAGATGTATATCGACATCGAGTCGTTCGTTATTATCGTCGTCATAAAAACTGAACTGTTCTGTTCGACATTGCTTACAAGAACCTCTGAACACCAGTCTGAAGTGCCCGCTAGCGTAGGCCTCTTGTTCGCTGTGGCGCTAAGTGTATATACGTTTTGGTTGACGGCATCATTGACCATCATAATTGAAAATGCGGCGTACGAATGTGCATGCTGCCTTTAGCGGTTTTCCCCCATTTTCTAGTTTATGTACTTATTACTTTTCTGCTAAATTATTTGTCAGATTTGGTTGTTTAGTCTGATTTTGTATTTTGTGCTACACGTGATGATGAAATAAAGTTTATCATTTTGGTTAATATCCTGTTCAGCCAAAACTTTTCCGCGATTAGAAAATTCGGCGAATATGGCTGCGTATATAGCGGTTTTACTCATAGCATGCATTTTATCGTTTAACATTTTGTGGCCATACTTTTTTCTTGCTTTTACACTATTCAGTTTGGCAATAACTTTTCATTTCGACCTATTTTGTTGTCAATAATTTAGAATAGGCTGAACGATGCGAATCGCTCAGGCCTTTCTAAGATATCGTTTCTTTCAAACTCCAGCGAATGGCTTTTGGATTCCAGTGTAGATGCCAATATTGTGCGTCTTTATTATCACTTTCTTGTGTAATGTAACATTCCACCGTTGGCGCTTGGTTCGTGCGAGTACTAGCGTTCACTTACTCAGCATCTCGCCTCGTACGCTGACAGCACATTGTAAAGGGACGTTGCCGATCACGGTGTCGTCACTTTACTATACAATCGTGTGTGGTAGCACGCCAACACAGAGGGGACAGAAACACTTAAAAATGAAGTTAAATTATGGCCTCGGAAAAGTTCCTGTCGGTTATTGTGCACTTTTCTCGTCGGCTTCCACCGGACTTCATTCCATCATCTTGCCGTGCGCTGTCGTGTTCGCCAGTCGTCATCGTATTCGACAGTTTATGGCGTGCGGCGGCGCGCGCGGCAAAGTCGCATAGCGACCGGTATATGATGTGGTATGCGCCGAACATCGGGCCATTATAGCGTCGCTAAATAATGCATGCGATGACAGAGCTGGCCGCCGTCGCCGCCGCATAAGCGTTGCCGAACCATTTCTAAAGTGCTATACTGCGTCCGGCCATATACACTGTTCTGCGAGACGAAAAGGCGACGGCTGGATACGGCTACGGCGACTATAAAGCAACAATATGCCAGATGAATTTCTTAAACGGCGGAGTCAGCGTACGCCCTTGCACGTCCGACTTTTTTGCTGTAATAAGTTTATCCACTATTTAATGCCTGATGATCTGCTCTGATACGACATCAACCAGCTTGCTTTACTGCTCCGTTGTTCGGGTTTCGAGAGAGAATGTTATGGGTTAATTTCATGTCCAGTATAATGTCAGACAGCATTAGAATGAAAATGACCGTGATGTAAAAATTACTTGAGAGCCAATTGCATGCTGTCAAATTTGTAATGTGAGAAAGTTGAAGCATTATCTGAAGTGGATTATGCGAGTGTAACCAGAGCTGGGAAAAATACTCTACGTTCAGTATGTAAAGTGATAAATGCAAAATACTAGAAATATGTCAAATAGGCTACTGTAACTGTCTTATTTCATGGCGTTCTAGAATCACGAGTTCGTAGGCTACTTTGCTATTAGGCCTATGGTTTATGTGGCTGGTGTGGCCATTGATGCATGACCTGATCTTGTGATTCATACACAGCGCATTAGAGGTGTTTCACGTAATGCGCTATACAAATCTACGTTTACTTACTTACTTACTTACTTACATGACGCGTAGACTCTTGCAGACCTGGGACCCGATTTTCGAAAAATCACAAGGTGGTCATAAAATCGTCATAACTTCGTCGTAAATTCGCCGTAACTTCGTCATTAGATCGTCACAAAAGATCGCTGGACGCTTATGATCGTAAATAAAAATAGCAACCAATCACAAGTGCTGAAAACCTGTTGTTTATATTATGAACGACGGCCAACTGAAGAAGTTCAATGAAATAAAAACATTTTCACTGCCCGCATAACATAAAAACACGCGTAATGAGTGACGTAACAACTGCAATGAAAACATTTAGAGCTCAGCGGCGATTGGGTATTCGATATCGAGTACTCGGGCCACGAACTACATGGCGTGTAACCACAGGCATCAATTGGTTTCAGTTGTGGTAACATATATTCCTTCTATTTGTTTAATTTGGCGACGTTGTGCAGTTAGGTGATCTTTTTTGTTTACGTTCTTCGGATCTCGCAAATTTTATGACTGGAAATTTGTGATCATAACTTTGTCATAACTTAAGATCATAAAATCGTCATAAAACCTTTCGAAAATTAGCATATTTATGATCGTAAATTCGTCATAAGATTTTTCGAAAATCGGGCCCCTGTAGTTGCATGCCATGTGATCGGTTTGATTGACCGTTAGTTCAATTGTAAGCGACGGATACAGTAACTTTTGGCATGAACTTCTCGGATATAGGCCCAAATTCCACTTGGCTTGACTCGACTCGACTCGACTCGACTCGACACGTTCGACTTTGTCGAGCGAGTCGAGCTGTGCTGTTCGACTAGCCCGACACAGCTAAAATGCATGGGTCGACACGTCGAACGTGTCGAGTCGTGTCGAGTCGAGTCGAGTCGAGTCGAGCCAAGTGGAATTTGGGCTATATCCAGTTAAACGATAACGTTATGTGGGAAGTTATAGAATACTTACTTATGAAGCCCGTATCTTGGGTAATTATATACATGTGTATGCATATTACATATTTGCCAATAGTAAAAGTAATTTACAACACGATCTTGAATACAGCTTATGGCGATTTGGTCTATAATGAACATAACTGAACAAGAATACCATGTTTTCGAGTCTAACGTTTAGGCTAAAGTAGGAACATGGTCGAATATTTAACATAGCAGATTCAGAACACAGAAGGTCACGTTTTGAATCATAGTTGAACAAAATAAATGAAAATGCATGTCTGACAAATATTGTTCGTGTTGTTTTTGTCTGCGGGTATTAAGTGTTTTGTAAAAGACGACGGAGCATGTTTCAGATGTTTGTAGAAGATGCAGTTTGAGACTGTGATTTGTCGCTTACTATTGCAAAAAAGTTGCATTTTCCGGATTTATTTGGTTTATTTTATGTATTTATGCTGGCTTAACTGATAGCCTAAAGTTTGTTTGATTGTTTCTGTTTTATTGTCGATGCACTTCACGAAGTGTTATAATCGTTGACGATTTCCAGGGGCTTTCTTTGTAGCTGTGCTGCAGTCACCTACTGAAAGTGGGATTACAAGCCGTTAATTCACAGTACACAGTGTTGATACATAGGCGATCAAAGTTCGTCATAAAATAAATACAGAGAAACGATAAAAACTACATAAAACTTGATTTTGCATGCTAAAATGAATCCCAGATACGTTTTATAAAATGCGCATATGTTATTGTACATGGCAGCACAAGGTAAGTTAAAACAATTGAGCTGTAGACTAAAGTACAAACATAAACCTACGCAAAGACTGTGACCAAATTGCCATACTGAATTCTCCGAAGCAGCAAATGTTACAAACACTAAAACTCACGGTAGCCAAGTTATACACATACAATAAAACAGCATAAAAGAACATTTAACCACAAACAAACGACTTCCATATTCTGTTTGATTCAAGCAGTAGTCTATATAGCTATGCAGGATGAGACAAAAAAAGTATTCCACTTGTATGCAGTGAGAATGGAAGCAAGTTGGTAAGGCTGGGAGTCGGTGTCGGGGAAATAGAGGCATGCAGGCTGATGAGGCGACGTCTCTATCGACTGACCAAGGCCAAACACCTGCTTCACTGCACCGCTTGCTGTCAGCTGCAAGCGTGTCCGACTAATTTAATTGACAAATGTCACCGGCGCTCAGCACCGACTTGCAGCAGCAGCAGCAGCAGCTGAAGACTCCATCGCCGAAGGCCGAGACCACGAGAAACGGTGCACGGACACACCAAAAAGTGTATGCAGCTCCTGGTGTGTGAAAAACCACTGCCTCAGGTTCAATTTTCGGGGATGTGGGTTGATAGGACGCTACGGTTGAGTTGTTTCCCGTGTTGCAAAGGACAGAAAACCGCAGACTTTTATAGACAAAATTCGATACGGTTGTTTACAGTTGAGTAGATACAGGTTAGCACACCTGATATACAAAGATTGGACAGTATTGTGAAGATACTGAAGATCGGGTGCGACAGTTATATAGATGGGTATATAAAGTCCAAAATGTAATTAATTTGTGCAGCTGAAAAGTTTGACTCTGTGTCAACAGAAGCATGATTTTCAGCTCCAGAAGCAGAATTAAGCGTTCCGCGGCCACTGTCGCTTATCATCATTAAATCGTATTAAAATTCGCCATTATGGTTAGATTTTTCATCAATTTCGATTACAAAATTAACACAAGAATATTATGAGTCTGTATTAAATATTCTATGTGTCACCTAATTTGTGACGTCATCACTTGCTGTGTTTAAAGCTGAGATAAGGGGAAAATCAGCGCGTCTGATAAAATCACGTTTGAAAACCAGAAAAAAAAGAAGAAAATGTGAAAATAAAAGACATTTCTACATAAAGCTTCATCTTAAATATTGTTTTGGAATGGAATTCACAACTTGCTCAGGCGAGCTGATGCCAGAGGAAGCGCTGACATCATTTACCATATCTGACGCATATCGCTAGTTTGCGGGTCAGTCATACTTATTGAGGTCAGAAAGTAGGTAACGCATAGAATATCAAATGTCAACGAATAATATTATTGTGCTTGATTCATTACTTTAATTTGACGAATAGATCTAATTTCATTGACTGGCTTTAATACGATTTTTTGATCATTTGTTAGTGGCTTACTTTTTGGGCCACTCTGTAGGACGCCCGTGACTTGCCTGTCGTAGAATACCGCCGACGAAATCACATAAAATCAAACCAAAAATGCGGTAACGTACGCCAATAGTTAACCAGACTTCGCACTCAACTTTTATTCATCAATCAGAAAAAAACGGATAACAAACTTACACAAAAGAGAGCGAGATGAACATACAATAATTGTGACAATCGCATACATTATTTATACATTCTTTACAACGCAAACAGTGCGACTAACCTCACCAACAGTCACTTAATAGTCTGTTACATGCAGTCGTAACCAGTAGGCCTATAACTGAAAATCAACGAAAACAGTTTTTTATGTTATGCTTAATCTAGTTTTATTGTGTTTTGTGTACTCCGTTTTAACATAACTGCTGTTTTTATGTATCTCTGTCTTTTATTCGCTGCATCTTTTGCAAATTAAACTACAAACTACAAATCAACAACCTACGGAATTCCGATGGTCGTGAGACTTATGTCTAGAGTACAAAGCGTTCACCAATAATTATTGTTCTGCGTTACTGTTCATCTGTCATGAGCTGCTACAAGCACTGTTCTGGCCATAATGTCTGGTTCTAAGCTGTTTTCTCCGAACTGACTCGCGTGGACGTTACACGCGCAGTATTTGCCGATGATAGGACTTGCCCGGTGCTGCCTGCTGGAGATGCAATTTGAGAGATAGAATTAAGAAACGCCATTGTTATTCTGCCAGTCGTTCAATGTCACAAGTAACATGACGATTGAGCAAAGCAGTGGAAAACCGTATATATTAACCATATTGCTGATTCCTTTGAGGTTTACGTAACACACACAATGATGTGTTTTCTGCCTTCACTGCGTGAAATTGTCTATTTCTGCAATCAAAGCCTATTACGGTCTACTGAGGTCTACATATCGTCTGCATCTTTTGTCCGAGGGCCCCATTTGACTTTCTCTTGCTTTGGATCTTGTCTCGAACTTATCGTAGTCGTCTGAGGAGTTCGCTGGAATTTTTCTCTTGGCTTGAACGATTCAACATTTTCACTGATACAGCCTATTCTCTAAGCTGCGATTTAAGTCGTTAATCGTTAGAAATTCTCTCTGGCTATATCATCTTGTTGTCGCGTTTGGCTATTTAGTTATATTTTTAGTTTACTAGTTCGAAAATGTTTCTTTACGGAACAGGCCTGTTTAATCAGCTATCTAACAAGAATGTCCCAGACTCTTTAAAACAAATTTTTTTCTTGGTCATGTTCACTGAGACTGAGGAAAATTGGTGTCGTTCCGTAGTTTAGTCACTGTGTTTTGTGTGTTAGTTATTTAGTGATTGTGATGCAGATGCAGTGACGTCATTGAAATGAGCATGAAACATACGTCGCCATGTTGTAGGGCTATACTTAATTTACATTGCAAAGAGTGAAGTGAGATACATGAATTGAAAAAACTTCTTATGCCCAGGTGCTCTGTAGTTAGACTGGTACAGTTCCCCATACAGCAACTGTCAGACCCATGCCTTCATGTTCACGACGTTACACTGCTGCAACATGCCCTACAAGATGGCGATGACAACTACCGTATAGATAGAATGACGTCGTTGTCATACCATATATTACGGACTTTCTAATCGGTATTTTTCGCGGTGATGATATTCAGGTACTTCCAGTAGAAACTACACGCACTACCGGTACATCCAGTACCTCACGCGTAAGTATTATGCCTCGCGACCGTGTCAGCTCTCAGCCGCTTTCCATCTCTGTGTATTCATTTTCATGCAGTTTGATTCAACTGCATTCAATGTATGTGAGATAATGATAATCTTTACTCCTTATTTATTTTTATTTACGTGGTAAAGAACAACAATTACAACAACAAATGCAACAAAAACAATAATAATAATTATTATTATAAAATAGTAAAATTTAAAACAAGAATATACAATGTGCAGCAATGACAAACGACGGCTGTGTGAAATTGTCAACAATACACTACAGCTACACAGATATTACACTCCCAAATTTGAATAATAGATTACTGTTTAATTAACCCGATTATCATAATACTAAGCATTTTATTAGCCAAATTAATTCATTCGAGATTTTTCAGTTAATCGTTTCATCATATCGTCACTTTTCATTATTTCGTAACACCGTAGTCATAACTATAGAGAAAGCAGTCGAGAGCTGTCACATGTCAAAAGGCATTTGTATCATCACTAGCGTCGGGCTCGGAAGTATTCACATCGTTTGGCATTGTTCCTCGATAGCAAAAAAAGCAGGTGGACATTCGCGCAGCATCGTGCGGACAACCGTCGAAGGCGGTTTAGGAATTGGTCCAGACTGACCAACGGCGTCTTGGCGGAGAGAGGAGCGGCGACAAGCAACGGCGGGGTCGACGTAGCCGCGCGGAACAGACGGTCACCGGAGTTAATTACAAAGTTGGCGCATTCTCCGTACACCCGTCGTCATCGTCATCGCCGTCGTTCGTTCACCCATCTGTCCACCATCTCTGCTGCCTCCGAAAGCGGCTCCACTCATAAGCGGCACCCCTCATCCTCCAACTCGGTCGGTAATCGAACAGCGCCGGTCGGCGGATTAATTCTATTTCCAATCTCGACGAGGTTGATCGGGCACGACGTATGCATGCGTGCTGTCGACGAGAACGGAGCGCTGGCGATGAAGACAACATATCGATTGGGGACGACGATGTTCTTGTTCCGTTGTCCGGATGCCAGTCACCTCGCATGCATTAAGCCCTCCGTGTGACGCGCCATACAGCGTGGCTCCATAAAGTAAATCTCTGCCGAATAATCAACAAACCTGCCAATAAAGCTAGATTTTTCGGTCAAATTTGAGCGTAAATGAAGCACTAGGATATTATAAGTTTGCACTACATATTGCATGCGTAACATAATTGTTCAGCTATAAGTGTAAATGTTAACATCGTTCGTATTCGAAAACCTGAAAAAAGCAAAGATGGGAATAGAAATTTTTTTACACGAATTTCAATTTTAAAGTTGGTGAATGAGCGTATTTAATAGCATCGAAAAGTGAAATAACGTAAGAAGGGGTGAGTGAGTAGAGTTTAATGCCCCACCCGACACAATATAGGTCATTTCGGAGACGGAAACGTAAGAAGGGAGCACTGACACAAAATACACTATTTAGCTAATATTACAGTTTCGCCGATCACGCACAGTGATTTCAAAGTCACGTCACGCATAGAATAATTAATATCAAGCAATAATATTATAGTGCTTGTTCGATACTGTACGCAGGCAGGTTTTAATACAATTTAATACGAGTTATTAATGTTCCTGTAGGGGCTTTCTTTTTGGGGCCACCCTGTCTGTCGGTTGTTGGCGTGCGACTGTAGGATTAATTGGTTTGTTCGGGATCGCGTAATCCAAAGCCGCCATTTCACTTCCGTCCGAAATATACCAACGCCGGCGGCTGAGATTGACTTTGGCGTATAATTAAGCCGAGACCGGACGCGTTTCAGCGAGAAGCCAGCCAAAGCAGCGACTGAGTACGCAGCTCTGGAAGATATGTACAGGGTTTGCCAAAAAGGAAGCCACTACCGAGTTATCATCAAATCTTGTTAAAAACCGTCCCTAAAGCTAGATTTGAGTGTCAAAGAAGCATTAGAATATTATAAGTTAAATTTAAATATGTTATGCGCCGTAATGTGTGACGTTATCAATGACTGTGTTTGAAGCTGCGATTTGGGTAAAATCGGTGTATGTTATAAATATGAGAAAAATTGTGATTGAAAAACTGAAAGGGGAAATAATGGAAATCGAGGAATCTTTTTTACATAAATGTCTATCTAAAAGATGGTTTAGGAAGGGAATTCACAGTTTGCTATAGCCATAAGGTACCAGATGTGTGGCGCATATCGCTGCTTTGCCGGTCAGGCGTAGCTAACTAGCTCTTGACGTTACAAACTAAAACACCAATGGATAATATTATAGTGCTCGATCGATATGTTAATTTTACTAAGAAATTTTATATCATTGCAGGCTTTAATGAGATTTAATGCGACTTTTGATAATTCCGTAGTGGCTTACTTCTTTGGGCCACACTGTAGTCCTTATACTGTGCTGATTCTGTTGATCGAAATCGAAAATTGCCGGCATTAGACTCGATGACTCGAAATTACAGCGCGCTGAAGTTGTTAAAACAGTGGTGTGGCTTGAAAACCTGGACTGTGATGGAGATCGTGCGAGCGGATCTGAAATTTTTACAACGACACAACCGCGTCTGACTCGTTTATACTTTATATCAGTGTCAATGTCAATCGTGGATTTATATATAGCGCAGAATCGTGAAGCATCTCGACTGCGCAAAGTACGACGTTAAGTAACTCGCGAATAAGTTCGTTTTAAGGAGTTTCATAAACCTGTCAGAACCATTGAGCTGGGTCGCAGGAACGATCCGGCAAACAGTTCCTCGACGCCGGACCGGCGACAGAAATGAGATGAAACGGAATCAAAACAGTTTCAAAGCAGTTTTGAAACTGTTTTGTTTCAGTTTCATTTCAACGCGCGCACAGTTTTACGGAGGTAAGAGGTTTTTCGGATCGTTGTCAGTTCGCGGCGCGGCGTTACGTTGACGACGGGTGTGCGATGAATTTCACTGCGCGTGATTGAAAGCCGCGATTGCGGTCCGCTGTTGTTCTATGCAGACGCGCCGAAGGTGACGGTGGCGCCCCGTGACCAGCGTGTGGCCGACAACGGAATCGTCAGCTTCTTCTGCAAGGCGTCTGGAAATCCGGCCCCAGAGGTCTACTGGAGAAAGGAAGGGCGACGGGTGACGGTCGGCCGACAGCGATACTCAACGCTGAACATGCCACATGGCTCGGTGCTTCGAATCGAGCCGGTCAAAACGGCCAGAGACGACAACGACGACATTGAGTGTGTCGCGGACAACGGGATTGGAGACCCGGCGACCGCGACTGCACGACTCAGCATCTACCACGAGGGCCAAGGTGCGATTCACTTCTGCTAATACGGTTAACAGTATTTCTAACGTTTTTTTTGCAATTTTAATTTCCCCTGGAAGTAAAGTCGATTTTGTTTCTTTTTTGTTTCATTCCTCTCCCCTTTCGTATCATTTTTTTTGTACTGTTAAGTGCCTCCGTCCGTGTTCGAGGCCTATATAGCGCTATACAATGTATGTTAATTGATTGATTGATTAATTTATTTCACTTGAGTCACAAGAACAACAACAGTTATAA
>Ga0209568_1000583_pt1 | contig 12839 bp, 9 predicted proteins | sample WorMetOlspDAHAB2_FD_187406 | JGI IMG/M metagenome (GOLD analysis project Ga0209568, IMG submission 187406) | Marine gutless worms symbiont microbial communities from Max Planck institute for Marine Microbiology, Germany - Olavius sp. DAHAB.2... ...
CTCTTACTCATTATCATTTATTTTACAAATTATAACTCTTGTTGGTTTTGACCATTAGCTTGGTAGATTACGTGCTATTTTCTTTTAGACCAAACACGAAGTCGTAACGTTTTCCATAAAGCTTTATTAAAATACAAGTTGTACAGACGATAGCGAACAATGACTAAATTCTTAATATTGCTTGTATAGCCTACATTGTGACTTTCGAAACAGCTTTACTACAACAGCTGGCCTATGCTCTTGCAAAGTCAAGCATCTGCCTATTATCACTACTTATCGAAAAAAGTAGGCTTAAATTCCATCTGTATTGCATCTGTTGTAAACTTATCCAATGCAACAAAAAGAACAGTAGAATTTCGTTGAATTGTTTACTCCGAGCAATCAATGTACATCATATCTAACACAACAGTAGGCCTATAAGACTAATTACTGCAAGTATAGACTTCGTCTGCACCAATAACACATGTTTCGTTGCCATAATATCGACGGAACACACAACTCGTCAGCGCCGGTGCTTCGCCTCGTTTTGATATAAAACAATTACAAATTAAAAATTAAAAGGTATTTTCGTCACGTGTTTTGAGTCTTGTCCAAAGTGAGGTCTAGTGTTGCGGTCGTGTTGACTATTTCATCGATGCTGGTGCTACATTATTATAACACACGAAACACTTCATGGTGGAAAAACACTCAAGTTTGAGTTAAGACACAGGCTAAATTAAGTGCAAAGGGTTAAAGCGGCAGTAAAATATACAGACATAAATTTCCGTACTATCGTGTATCACACTTAGAAAACGGTCAATACAAATTCCTCACGCACCGGAGGACAGACTGGCGTGAATTAAAATCGACCCCGTTGAAGACTTTAAAAATTAAGTCCAATCTTGGGATGTGCACTTGAAACTCTCCAGTTCCAAGCAAATAAAATGTCTTCTTTAAAGGAAGAATTGGGACACATTTGTTTGATTTGCCCATTTGTGATACATCTGCATGCCGAAACACCGATGTAGTACGTAGAAGGAGCAACAACGTGCATGTATAACGGAATGGAGTCACTCGAAAACAAACTGGCAAGCAGAGAAAAAGTTACAGCTGTGTCAACAATCATACGAATCATATCACGGTTCGTATAATGGCACAGCCTACATGTATATATAAAGTCAACGTATGGAAGACATTTCGAAAGAACTAGGCTACTGCATTATCACGAAACGGCTGTCGGTCGACTCGAGTGTCAGCTTGAGGATGGAAATGCCTGCGACGGAAACTGATCACGAATAAACACACAACATCAGTCCAGTACACGCGTCATTAAAATTAATAACTAATTTCTAACAAAATTACTATCGTACGTAGGTCTAATTCTTAAAAACAACTTTCATGCAATAATACTGCAATGCGATAATAATAAATTGAGCAATATATCCGTTTACCCCTATAATCAGTGCATCGTCATAGAAAGATAACACCCGGCTGAGTTAGCAAACAGATCAGAGCTGTGCGCCGACGGCGGCGGTGTTGGGTGGTCTTATGACCGGCGGCGGCTGCGCGCCGTGCATTTTTCATCGGCGGGGGCGGCGTGGCTTTATGGTCGGCGGCAGCGGCGTCGGCGGCGTCAGGCCGGATGAGACAGCGCTGAAACAGCGCACTCGCTGGATAGCCGTTTTTTTCTGGTTTTACAGGGGTCAGCCACTTCACCTCTGATCTCCGCAGGGCCGCTGGCGCCGAAACGTTAACTGTGAATATGCATGCTGTGCACATTTTTCACAGTCGTAATGAGTTAATTGTTCATTACCCAGTGGCGGACTGGGCTTAAAATTTCAACCGGGAAACAGTTCATCAAGGGGCCTAGCCTTTGTTTGTAACCATTGATTACTTACACCGTTCAAGAGCTCAAGGCTGCCAATCTGCCATCAGTGCCATAACAATATTTTTAAAGACAAGATGCAACAATAGACAAGTGCATGCTAGATAACGCACATGCAGTCATTATACAATACAAATAAGGTTGTAGTAGATAATTATAGGCCTATTGCCTATTGTCAGTTGCAACTTTCAGCACGCTTATGTTATAAAATCAATGTTACTGAACAGCAACAGTTACGTTAAGTGGGTCGACCGCTGAACCGCACTGAATAATTAAAGTTCCATGAACGAACGTCAGCACACAGTAGTCAGTTGACAGCACATGAGACTTATATGACTATAGCAGCAGCATCTTAGCAAAAAACCGAGAGTCTTTGACCAATTCATGAATCAGATCATCTGTGGTGATGGAATCAAGAACGTCCTTTTCAGAACTCATCCGCATAAACGTTTCTATAGTTTGTCATTTCCGAGCGAGGCGCGTAGCCGTGTGTTGATGATCTTAAGCTTACTAAAAGCCCATTCACAGGAAACTTGTGAAAACGACAGAGCGAGTGAGTAGGCCTACTGATAAGCAAGGTACAGATTGGTGAAAGCAGACGCGTGAAGCGAATATCTGTGCAAAACCTAGTAACAACATGCGATACACTGCTTACAGGCTCCAGCGCATTTGACAACACGTGAATCAACTTCCATTGTTTTATCTGTTTCGTGATGAGATTGTTCCCCAGCGTCAGGTAGTGTGCCTATACGTCCGTGGTATTGTCTGGTTCATCTTCAGATTCTCTTTCTGATTCACACGGAACAATGCTAAATTGTTCCCGTAATGTGTTGCACAGTGACTCGTAGCTTCTAGCAAATACAGACAATTCTGAACGTAGGCTCGTCGCGTCAAGGCCCGCTAATTCTGCTACCTTGTCGAGACTGCCCAGTGGAATTCCACCGTCATTAAGTTCTTAAAAGCCGTTTATCAACGCAGGATGTGTCCAGAATTATTGTTCGGTTGACGACAAAGCGCTCTTCCAGGCTGCTCGTAATCTGGTCAATAACTGAACGATAAACTTCAACACGGAATCTGGTTATTGGATCTGGCGGTCTGGAATCCTTCGCCTGTTCACCTGGCATGCATTTCGTCAACCTGACTCTTCTGGCCGAAAATCTGACTCAATTTCAATGGTAAAAGCGTCATTGTCACTATTTACCACAATCTCGTTGAACTTCGTAATGAAGTTCAATGTCTTCTTGAGAATATCGTCAAACTCAACACTTCCCAGCTGCTGCTTGGCGTCTTCTATCATATTCCATGCGCTCAGAAAGTCCAGCCTGCTGTCTGTAAGTACTCGGATGTATCATGAGCAGCGCTGTGGCAGCCTCCTGTAATCGGAAACCAATGCAGCGAGTGTGGGCGCCTTATTAGAGCCTACAGAAGGTATTACGTAACACCGAAAACAAGGCATACCGCTTACATTTACATTGCCAGGTCACACGTTTGGTGTAAAAACTATTTGCACTAATTTGCAGCTTCAAAATTTCGTAATTGGGCAGGGGCCCACGGGGAAATTTCCCTGTTTCCCGGTGGGCTAATCCGCCCCTGTATTACCTAATTTCTAGAAGCTCATATAAATCAACGTTGAGTGTTGAGGGGACGCTGGAAGTGCGGGAGTAGAAAACGCGGCACTGGAAAACGCGGGACTGGAAAATGAGGGAATAAAAATATGACAAGCGTTGAATGGCTAAAGTAACGAACCCGAAAAAAAACAGTCCAGCCAAGTCTGTTGTGTCGCTCAATTCGTGATACCAGAAGCTGAATAACTACCACGAAAGTTAATATGTGGCGTTACTCACGCTCTGCGGCGATTTACTTGTAACGCGAACATTGTGAAAATGTCGTTATTAGTATTTTAAACTGTATAACATAACGACATTGGTGGCGAAGTGCCGAATGGATAGTTTTAGGCTTAGAGGGACCGGAAGTATGTGTCATATGTTTTCGTTAAACGGTGAATTCGGTAATGCGTGTCAGTTTCAGGTTTTCCAATGTCACTTTTCGACCGTCTTGCGTTTTCCATTCGCGCGTTTTCAGTTGCCCCAGTGTTGACACGGACGAACAGAGTACTGGAAGTTGCCCGCATTTTTACCCAACATTCAAAATGTTGTGACACAAATTCTTCGGGCTGGCAATGTCTTTGTACGCTTTATTTCGCTACTTTATAACCAATTATTACAGTACACGCTGTTGAAATCCCTCATTGTACCATCCGCATTATTAACCAAATTTCCAAAGAAGTTCCATAAGAAACTTTTAGCATCAACTTTCATTTTCACAAAATTGTCCACGACAACACTGATTCGACGCAGCCATGTTTCATTTGAGTATCAAGGGCTATTGCAAAACACGCCCGCATCGATCTTACTGCTTTTTGTCCATGTTCAAGCTTCGTTGTAAACGGCATTACAGAAATCTAGCAACATATAGCTGGTGTACAACATGACGTGAACACGTCACGAAAACGGCGCCGGCATGAACGCCGACATGCGGTCGGCGGCGGCGGCGCGGCGGCCAGCAGCCATAAAACAGACTCGATGCCATTCAAGCAATAACCGACCTACGTTAGCCGCTATCACTAAGCTAAACCGACGCTTATTATGTGTATGAAACAAGTTCAGTTTAAATATCGTCGTTGTGACCTATTTGGTCTATACAGCATCCACTACAGACTCTATACACTGTAACGATCTCACGCAAATACACTGCAAATGATCACAAAAGATGATCATGGTCACGAGGACGATGCAAATTGTGGCTTAAGGCCGTTATCGTTAACTGAAATCAGAGCATCCAGTAAATTCGCCAATTTGGTAGGTATGAGCAATCAATTCAACAAATCAACGTGCGCAGTGTCCAAACGTGTCCTGATTCCGTTAGGGCCTATTTGTTTATTTTTAATTACGATAGTGTTCCAAAAGTTCATTTTGGGGTGCAATAGTGGTAAAACTAGCAATGAGTAGAAATGACATTCGGCAGAGACTCAGAACTGTGATAACTGACCACAAAAGGAGGCGGACCGGGACGAGTCTGTCCTCTCAACATCTGAAACTAAACAAACACAAGACATTTAGCATATGAGAGTTGCAGGCTCCGGCTGCTAATCACTGTCGATACCTGTTTCATTATGGGTTCCGACGAATGAGATTTCATAAAAAATTTGCGTGTACATATACGCATGTCGCGCTGTCTGTCAGAGTGTAATACTGCTCCGAGTTTACACGAAGTCGAAATTGAAGACGATAGTCAGCTTTATAGGCCTACATTGGCATAGTAATGGCAATACGCCTACATCGTTACTAGATGTTTTTCGCTGCTTTATCTTTTTATCTGTCCTGTGCTTTTAGCGGCTAATGACAGGAAAATGGTGATAATCATGATGACAATTGTGGCTCAGTTACGTTACAAACGATTTCAAAGCTATTAGTATAGAAATTACTGACGTCGTCCGCGCGTCTTGCGCCGACAGCTGGTGCTCTTCTAACCGCGTTGTAGAACCGAGGTCCTCCAGATTCTACGTCATCAAAATTGAATAATTATATTGCAAATATAATTTCTGCACCCGACGGCGGTAGATATGTAAATTACACAAGTTTTACATGAATGCTATTACTACTGTTGCTGTTGTCCCACAAATATGTCTGTTCCTAACAATCAACATACTGGTGTAACAGGCCAGAGTATACCCCCGGTCAGACTATACATGGGGTATAGGCCAGAATATAGCTGGGGATATTCTGGTATATTTTGGATTGCTAAACTAAAAACACAATATCAATTTGGGTTAAATTATTATCCTATAAAAAATATATAGTGATAAACTTTTTGCCCATTGTGTTTTCTTACCTAACCCCCTATGGTTAGACAATAAAAGACAACCGAAACGGGCAAAAAGTTTTAAATGTACAATAACTAGGCCTAATTTTTGTATAAAGGTATGATATGGACTCGGCTGTTACATCGATAATAATACTGCCATTAATCATTGCACACGGGCCTAAATTTCGATTTTGTATAAGCCGATGTCCTAACATAACACTAATTTGTGCAACAGTCACAAAATGTCGTTCTACATAACTGGTATGTATATTGTGATTTAGTGGCTGTTTTCCTACAGCAAAATGCACGAGTTCTCTCTAACGACGGTCTAATTTCTAACGACTATCAAATCAAAGGAAATGTCCGATTTACCATCCCAAATTCGCTGCCGCGTTCGACATAAAATTCTGGGTCCGATATTCACTTTTTCATTGAGCATGTCACAAGAATAGACTGGTTCAGATTCAGTGAAACTTATAATAGATCTACGCATCGATCGCCAATGGTCTAAACCACAGTGCTCTCGCTGCATGGTTCTCAACTTTACACTGGTGTGGTTACAGGTTCACGATTACTGAGATAAATAGACTTATTTCGTTAGTGACATGTCCATTCCCCTTATCGTGGAAAACCATCTAAAAAGTACGAGCGAATGACGGAGAACAGGAGAACAGCGAGAGTGTCTCGCCAACATTACTGTGAAGAACAACTTCACGAAGTGACTGAACAAGAAACTGAGCATTTTTATTGCCGAAAGATGCTTGCGCTTTGCTTCTGTTTTTTTTACACAGTAAACATAAATGCAGCATAGTCAATGATAAGCTTAATTAATGAGATTGGTTGCTGATGTTGAATCGATCAGACAACAATGACTGTCGCATTAGGCAAGTTCATAGGAAATCGCCTTCGAGGAGTTCCAGTTCGCTATAGTTCAGCTCCGAAACCGATTGCACGACTTACCTACGTCGTCGTTGTCGTTGTTGTTGCGGTCAGCTGCGCTGGGAAGGCGATTGACGGGACCAGGTCGTTGCCAGTGATCACGCCAGATCAGCACATTACGGCGATGCAGAGGATCTCGATGAAGAGATGGAACACTGTCCGAATCATCACTCGAGTCGTCGTTGTTATTGTCGGTTTTGTTGCCTCGTCCGTACAGCGGAACTGACCGGCGTCGCACTTGCGCTGCGGGCCTTCTTTTGTCGCGAGGAACATCATCGATGTCGATTCCAGATGTTCTACGTACGTACACAAATTTCACGTGAACAGTTTCATAACCAAACGGACAATGGTTAGGTAAAAAGACACCTTTTCTACGTTGCATCGCAGAAGTGTTTAATCGTCACTATCGAATTAAAGGTGTATTAAAGCTTCGTGGATTTCCCATTTCGTGATTCGTCTCTTGATGCGTAATATCCGTTGCTAAAGTTGCGAATGCACTAACCACGCCATGTGACTGCTTAATGTTCCACCACTGCTGCTACTGTTGCTGCTGTCATTATTCTCATTATTTCTTTTCTTTTACAACACATATGCCTATTTCTCTAACTGCTGAAGCAGCTATTCTTATAGTACTTTATCACAACATCCAACAAACTGAATTGTCGAAAAACCTGACATTTTGACAGGCATAGAGTAAACAGACAATATAGGGTTGCATGTTTGTTATCACGACTCAAACACAGGCTTACTCGATCATTGTACGCAGCAGTGAGTCCGGATGTCTGGCCAAGGACGCTTACCTCCGAAACAGTCGAAAGTACACTATATGCATATCACGCACCTGGCACGGACGTTATCTCGAAGGTGGCGACTGTTCGCGACGTTCTGTGGCGCTCTCAATCTGCTAACGATGAAACTGATGGTGACAATGACGACTAGAACAGCAGCGACCGGTAGCATGGTGCTGAGACTGATTAATAAAGGTAGTTCCGACGGCGGAGGAGACACCTGGCAATACATACCTGAGTAGCCTCCGGTACAACTGCACATGCATTCATATCAATACATTTAGCCTTTCAACTTCAAACAGGCAAATAGACATTAAATTAAACACTTCATTTTCAAAAAGCAAGCACTGTTCAACTGCCGACCCTAGATTCCACTCAGCCTCAGCGACAAATTCTGGGTACGTTGTTCCCCGTAACTCTGGCAACCGGAAGCCGCCACACATCTAACAGTATTGACCAGATGAACAAAGGAAAAGTGCAATAACCGCAAAACACAAAACCGTAACTACAAAGTCAAAATAATTAACTTTAGCTAAAACGATAACTTGAAAAACTTTACATGAAATAACACTGGCGTATACAGGCAGAAAAACATATAAACGACAAAATTCAATGAATAAATGGCTCCGTTACAGAAAGTGCTCACTTATAATGCTGGTTAACGTTAAGAGACGAATACATACGTGCAAACAGGCGCTCGATATGAGTTCAAGGAACACTCTCCGTTACCAGAACACAAGGCGTCGTTACAGAAGTCCTCAACGTCATCTGCCAGCACAAACAACACATCTCATAAGAAACTCTAAATTTTAGAAGTCGCGGTTGTACATCTTGCAACATCCTGTCAAACTGCATCACTGCTACACGTATAGAGGGACTTTTAGTGGCACTCGAAGAGTCCACAACTCCATTACCAATATCGTAAGCTGTTGAAAATACAAACTGATCCGACACGTGGGCGCTCGCAGTTACAAGTTCCTTGTAGTTTGTTTGCTGTCGTTCGATGGCAAGTCACTTGAAATCGATTGCTATACAGACGAGACCAACACATACAGTATGCTCGATGACTCAATAAAACCGATTGTAAATGCAGATCGATGAAAAAATACAATGTTCAATCAGTGCATGAGACAGAAAATCGAGTATGTCCATTTAAGGTTGTAACACCTTGCATCAAGCATTGACAACAAGGGCATAGGGGCTTCAGTGTAGTTGACGGTTGACGGCAACATCAATACAAAAAATAAGCAAACAGGGTTGGATTAAGTTTGTAACCGCGCTCCATTTCCGCAAGGAAATTATCACTTCTAAGACGACGAAGCGCCCGTTCATCGTACCCGTTCTCTTGTAGAATACAAACCGCAATAAGGAAACGCCCATTGTTGCACTCGTTCTTTCCCGATTGGATTACTGCAACAGTGGCCTGTTGTTTGGACTCCCTGCTAACCTCATCCAGCATCTCCAATCTGCTCAGAATTCTGCGGCTCAGCTAATTTTCAGAATTCGACGGTCAGAACACTTCACCCCAGCGCTCATCATCCTTCACTGGCTGCGCGTCCCAGAACGTATCTCCGTCAAACTGGCAGTCATGACGTATCGATTCATCCACGGCACCTCTCCGTCCTACCTACGCCTCCGAAATGACCTGTATTGTGTCGGGTGGGGCGTTAAACTCTACCAACTCACTCACCACAGCCACGTTTCACCCGCGTTTCCGACATGACATCCAGACGACGGCTGCGGTCTTCTACCTCACATCGTCTGGACGTTCCGCCCGTTCGTCTCTCTACAGTGGGCAGGCTGGCGTTTCCGGTTTCGGGTGCCACCGTCTGAAACGACCTGCCTCTCCACGTCGCATCTGCGTCGTCACTCGCGGTTTTCAGACAACGACTCAAGACCTTTCTGTTTTCCCGTTCCTACCAAGACACTATCATATGACTCGTTAGTTATTATCAACATTCACCACTACTGTCTGGATACCTGTGGTCTTTGCAATAATTAACATTATTTAGGCCACGTTAAAAATGTTTATGATGATGATGATGATGATGATGATGATGATGATGATGATGACGATGATGAAACGTGTAGCTATGGATAAACCTGGAATTGCAAAACGACGTAAACAACACAGACTCTGTCTACTGTCGATGACCTCAAAGGCTACTGATGCTAATATGAATTGTACGTAATTATTTTTAGTGATGATACGCTAAATATATGTGCCTAGTATACGAACTAAACGACACGACACGTACATGCAGTGACGTTGTCGGCGCTAATGAGAGTGCCGTTCATCTCTGGCACAGCACTCTCAAACAGCATCTCGATATTAGCCGGGTAGCTCACTCCGTCAACGACGAACTCATTGTTCATGTCCATCAAGTTCTGCATCATCGTCGACATCACCGTGCTAATCAGTTCGTCAGTCAGATTCGCTGCCAAGTCGACGCTCAGATCCACAATAACGCTTCCCGGCCTGCAGCAATACAGCCAACACGCAGCAGAAGCATTCGTCACTGCAGTCATTCATAATCAAGTTCCGTATATATACGTTACGGACTCACTGATTCTGCATTAATTTGGTGGGCACGTGCTAAATGGGAATTGAACACGTGAACAAAATCTCCTATCTCAGAAAATCAAGACGGCGGCAGCAACATCTTTGATTTCGGCAAATGGCAATAACGCACTGACGAATTTTCGTATTTGGTTCAAATCTGGAACACAGATGCAAAACGTGTCCAATAACTGGGCCGCATGCACAAATGCACCATCTGCGAAAAGTGGCAGGCGAATTCTGAAAAAAATGTCATAACTTGGATGCACACTGATGCATTTTATCGAAATAAATGTTAAAAACTTTACAGTTTAAAAGTCTTAAACGGCGACACTGCCTACATGCTATCACTTTTGCAGCATATCGCCATAATGTCAACGTGCTCCTAAGTAATAGCACCTTTTTGATTTTTGCCCTTCTAGTTGTGTGATGACAGTGATGCAGGCCGTGTCGCCGCTAAAGACTTATTGAGACTGTTAAGTTTTTACACGTATATTTGCTGTGTTACTACAATTCCTAACTGTATTAATTGTGAGAGTCGGCATGCTTAACAGCATTAATTTTATCTCTGGTTTAAATACTACCGTCGCCGTCGTGTTCAGCGACCGCGAGTGCATATAATTGTGGCGAATCGACAACACGATAAGCTAGTTTTGTGAAAATTTTCACTACGCATACGCATAAACAGCTATTTAGGAGCTTCCAGTTGAAAATCTGACCCCGCCATTCGCTCCGGCGACCCTGATTTCCTATAGGATTGACATATTTCTACTATTGAGTGACGGTTATGGATTTTATGCTTTGCTTTTGTGCTACTACGTCGCGTGACCTTGCACCTTGACTTTGACTTTTTGACCTTGACAGTGTTTCATACACATTGTCATTCATACCAGACCTACATACCAATTTTGTTTATACTACGATTATTGGTCAGACGCTGACGGTCGCTCTCGTCAACCAACGGCTGGACTACGGGAACAGCACGCTGGTTGGCATTCCAGCGTACCTCATACGAAGGCTGCAGTCAGCTCTGAACGCTGCGGCGCGGCTCATCTTCCATCTAAGGCTCTCCGATCACGTCACCAATGCACTCGTCAGTCTACATTTTGCTGCGTGTACCGGAGCGAATCCAATTCAAGATAGGCGTGCTGACACACAGAGTTCTCCAGTAGTGACGCATCACGGTACCTGGGGCCGTTCACCTCTACTGCTGATGTCCCTGGTCGACGGGCACTGCGTTCTTCCTGAACCAATCGGCTGTTTGTGCCTCCAGTTAGACTTTCCACCGTCGGTAGCCGAGCTTTTCCGTTTGTTGCCGCTCAAATCTGGAACTCTCTATCGGAACACATCGTCTCAGCTCCCACGTTGCAGTCATTCAGGCGTCACTTGAAAACGTTTTTACTACAACAATCTTTCTGTCTATAGCACTTTAGTGGACCTTGTAGTGATTTCGGTCACTCAGGCCACTCCAAAAAATCACTGATTGATTGACTGATTGATTGAATTACTGAATTTGATCACACTTCCGTATCGGGAACAGTCACTGCGCTTGCACCATGTCACGTAACCTATCACCAGGGAGGCAAAATAAACCGCATTTTTGAAATCCATGACTTTAATTTACCTATTCACTATGTGAGGGCGATACGTCGAAGACATTATTAGCTTTATGCTGTTGGCGAAAATAGCGTTTATCCCATTGTGATGACTACAAAGTTCACTGCGCATGGGCAGTATCACGCGACCTGTTCTGGTCTTCCAAAACCACACGTAACAATCTTTTGACCCCGAATTGTCAATTCACTATACAAATTTTATGGGGCTACAAGGGTAGTTTATATAGCACCACCCATGCAGTTTTCGGCAGGAAAAAATGTCCAGTAAGTCCCGCAACTGGCGGCTTTTCGGAAATTTAAGAGTCTAAATATTAAATATAGTCATTGGGACTCCCAAAAGTGCACTTCTGTGCTCTGCACGGCGTCTTTGGGCGTATTTTGCGTAAGAAGTCGTTCAAGGGTGTAGGCTGTAGCCTTATTGAAGAATCCAAAGAAAAAAAATTAGTCACCCCAAAAACACCGCAAAATCACGTATTAGGGGAGCAGAAATTATGGAGCCCATCGCTACCAAATTTTGCATGTCGGGTGCAGTCCACGACATAGTCACGCATGCTGATTTTAGTGAAGATCGGTCAAGGGTTTTGGCGTGGCGAGGGGTCGAATCTTGACCTTTTCCACTGGCGACCTTCGCCGCCATTAAAACACTCTCGCACTACCGTGCGAGTGTGTCCGTGAGAAGTGCATGTACGGGATGGATCGCGTAACCGAAATCACCATATCTCCGAAACTAACGGAGTCAGGTCATTGCAAGAACAGTTCAAACAAGCGTCAACAATGACTCGGGTTACCTCAAAGACACACACGCACAGAATTAAAAAGGCCACATCACTTTAGTAGAAACTGAAATTACGGCGACGTTCTGTGACAAAACAGCGCCTTGTTTAACTTTCGGTATTTTAATTGTGTGATACAAGTCGTCCTTCACATTGTTTTAAACTGCCAGTTTTCCATCCATACAAAGACGTCAGTTAGGCAACTAAACGAAGAAGTACAGGTACAGTACGATGTAACAAACATAAGGGTTTTTTTAAAAGACTGTGTTCGTTACCTGAACCCTGAGATGCGAAGAGTCCTGAAACTGAATATGTTGTAAAACAGCTGCATCAGCTGCAAATAAAATATATAAACGCATTGACAACTCTTGCGCACAACTCGGTTACTTAAACAACAGGTTTTTGAGTGGCTGTGTCGAAGCAAACCGAAAAATG
>Ga0209568_1000587_pt1 | contig 12810 bp, 10 predicted proteins | sample WorMetOlspDAHAB2_FD_187406 | JGI IMG/M metagenome (GOLD analysis project Ga0209568, IMG submission 187406) | Marine gutless worms symbiont microbial communities from Max Planck institute for Marine Microbiology, Germany - Olavius sp. DAHAB.2... ...
CTCTTTACCTCGAGCTTATGAAGTGGACAAGGTAAAACACAGAATTGCCTGTTTGTTATGCAGACGTATGCAAATTTCAAGAGCACTGACATGACGTAGGCCAAATTCCAATAGATCCCGTAACTGAAAAAAGACGTTAATGACCCTTTGAATTAACCAGCTTCAGAATCTATTCCCTTGCGAGTTGACACTTTTCTGAATATCGACGGCACTAAGTTCAGCTTAAAAGAGTGCCGATTATATGGCATTGAATTCCCCAAAATTACCGTAATTAAACGATAGACGGATGTCGCCACAAACAGATGATATGAAGTCAATAAAAACAGATAGGTGACGAAAACTGACAGACAGTCATTCCACAAGGATGTGCTTGACAAACAGAACATAATCTGACGTTCAAAATTATAAAATCGGTTTGACACATATAATCGAAAGTGAAATCCTGACAACGACACATCACCATTTTCTCTAGTTCATTCTGCGCCGATTAGCGAGCGTGTGATTGGTTGACGCGAGTGTTACGTCGTAGTAACAAGATGGCTGCGTCCACTGTGTTGTTGTTTTGACATTGAGCACATGCGCGAGACTTTGATGGAATGGTGTTGAACGGTGTCCGGATAGGACCATATGCACTCGATCGCCGTGTATGGACGACTTGTCGTCCGTGCCGTCTTGTCGGAGCTAACGAGCGATCTTCCGCGTGCAATTCCGTGGCACGGAGGCGTAGCGACAGGACAGCCAGTCCGTAGGTCATTTCATTTGGTCACCGCCGCATCCGGACTCTCGAAGACTCATTCCACTCTCGCTTCGTCGCAGAACTTTCTCAAACCGCGGACTTTCGGCGATGACGCGTGTTTCGTTGCGCGGCATAAACTCGGGGATGTTATAGGTGTGTATTGTCAGTGTCTAATAATGGCGACTCGGGAGTACGACGGTAACAGTGTAGATAAGCTCTGCCACACCAGATCTGACGCGTATTCAGCAGAACAAGTTCTGCTGAATAAGCAACAGAATGTTGTAACAAAGAATGTTAAGATACATATTCATGAACTTCTGAATTAGACGAAACTTTTGACGAAACTTACGACAAGGATGCATTTACAGAGAGACGCGAGGTAAACGTTCGCTTTAACGTCCCCTCCTTACAACTTCGCTTAGCGTTATAGTTCCGGCACCAAACTCACACCACACATCCAGAACCATGCGATGAACAATCTGGCTACTTACGCTATGCACTAATATTGACACACTTATAGAAAACGAGCGGCGAAACCTCCAATAGGACTCTGATCTGAGTGATGGCGAAAAACAACGCCAGTACTTACATAGATATTTTATTCCGAACGAGTACGCAATACAAGGTGGCTGTGCTAAGTCTGAAAAATTTACTAACTAGTACGTTACTAACTGGGACGTTAAAGCGAACGTTTACCAGACGCGACATTAATGGTTTGATTTCCAGATGATTTCATGGTCAAACCAAATTGGGTAAATAATGTTTGCTTTACTTTCCCCCTCCCCCGTTATAACTGTGCTTAGCGTCGTAGCTCCGACTAACTAAATCTAACCATAACACCATAACCATAGCCCTGACCTTACTCTTACTCTATCCCGATACTTGAGCGAAGTTATACTAGGGGGGACAGTAAAGTGAACATTTGCCCCAAATTGACTGTTGCTGTTGTTGGCTGACGTCAGTTTGCAGTACAACATGTTCGGTGTTATTTTCAGTCTATAGGGACTGACGTTTAAGGTGTATCTAGGCTATTTTTAGTCCGCCACCCACAGTTAACAGTAAGTTATGCAAACATTTCTATTTCGTAAAAAATGACAAATATTGGAAAGATGTACTCTACTTGTACATTATACCTGGCCCTAAACCTAACCCTGTACATGTAGCAAACAAAGAATAAGTCCATAGGTCTCGAACCCATGCACGTAATATAGGCCTCTAGTGCTCTACCGAGTCAGCCAGTGAAGCGTTATTATTGTTGTTGGGGTCGCCCTGGAATGCAAATAGGACACATTTTGGCTTGGTGGTCATTGATGTACTTTTGGTGCCAACAGAGATTTCTTGCATACATCAACCACCGACAGGGCTGACGTAGTATTTACCCACACCTGTTTGTCGTAAGTGATGGGAATACATGAACTTTGTTATCTGCATAGTAGCCATAGAATCACTCATAGTAGAGGAAACATTAATGGTGCCAGACAGGTTGCTGATCTGCCTTGGGGTTTATTGGACTTTACTCGTCAAAGAAACTCATGCATGAATAAATGAATGAATGTATGAGTTTATTTCAAGCACTGAGTCCCATATCTAACAACAATTTAAAAACCAGACAAACATTTACATTTTGACATACACCAGGAAATCTAGAATGACTAAACATGAACACTCAGCGAAAGAAAGTCTACAGTGTATTTATGGTCACTTAATGCTTACCCGGATGAGAACACAATCATTAAAAAGAAAAGAAATATTAATACACCTCGTGTACCTATTGTTAGGGTTATTCCATTGTCATCTAAAATGGTAACGACTATTATGAACAATGGTATCATTTGATGTGGACACTTGTCTATGCTCTGTTTTTGTGTAGGTGTAGCTGATGGTGTTGGCGGTTGGAGGACTTACGGTGTTGATCCTTCGCAGTTTCCCAAGTCATTAATGGCAGCCTGCGAACGTATGGTGCACTCGGGACAGTTTACGCCCCGCTGCCCTGTTGATGTTCTGTCATCTGGCTACCAGGAAATACAGCAGGACAAAGCTCCACTCATAGGTAGTTTCTGTCTTTACTTCAGAAAGTTAGTGAAGATTCTAACTATGCCATACCCGACACAGTTTAGGTTGTTTTTGATGCAGTGTTGACAGCAATCATTTAACTGGTACTGACAATGTAATCATCACAAAGCTATATAATAAAAATATTATAATGTTAAATTTTCTAAAATGGCTGTCTACGAGTTGATTCAATAAATGTTTGCATGTGACTGTAGACGTGTGGTACTATAGTATGAATATGAATTAGATAAAAAGAAGACTGTTAAGTTCTTCCCGAGCCACATGGTGCGTAGGGCGGCACTGATTTCTGATTCCTAGGCCCTTGGCCTGATACTGGCTAAAGCTGCCGGATCTGCATGGTGTGTCTGTTTTCCTTTCAGTTTAGCAGGAACCAAATTGCTAGTGTCCTCACTAGCTTTTGAAGACTATATTGCCTGGAATTTTTTCTTTATGTGTTGACAAGCTTATGTTTTTTTATCGTCAAAGTTACTCCATTGTCCATCTATTTTCCACCTCAGAAATGGCCTGTGTTGTGTCGGGTGGGGCATTAAACTCTACTCACTCACTCACTCACTCCCTTGTCCATCTTGTTGTCTTTTCAGCAGATAAACATGCTATTGCTGTGTAATTATGACAAGACTGTATAAAGTACATGAAGTGACCCCTCAGCAATAATTTTGTGATAGTGTCACTTAAATTGCAGCTAATATAATAATATACATCATTGTGTCAGTGACTCTTATTTATCACTCAAAGATTCAGTTCGGTATTAATGCACGAGAGTTTTGTTTCAGATAGTGAAGAACTGGACCTGTATGAGTGTGTGAGTAAAGTTTAATGTCCATATCCAGCACATAATAGGTCATAAAGCTGCTCCAACTTCTTACTTTAGTGCTTGTTTTTAGCCCTCGCTGTGAATCTTTGCTAATCTGGATGTTAAACAATAAAACTTAGATAATAATGGACTGTACTGTGTACAGGGAGTTGTACTGCATGCGTGGTGGCACTCCATCGCGAGGAAAGTGCTATCTACACCGCAAATCTTGGTGACAGCGGATTCCGTGTAGTCCGTGCGGGAAAAATAGTGCATCGGTCACAAGAACAACAACACTACTTCAACACACCGTTCCAACTTGCTGTCGCACCGTCAGATATGCAAGGCCTCGTTCTTAGCGACAGGTAGCTGTGCCAAGTTGCCTATAGTACCGACTAAGTAATGTCTCCTAGTTTGATTGTGGCTCTGGCATTGTGAGCCAAAGCCTTCAGCGTTAGTGCTGCTTCAGTTTGGAACTCACTATCATTTGACTTTCACGTGACCCAGCTTGCCAGCTCATTCCAACGCATGCTAAAGACCGAACTGTTTTACACCCGTATACAGTGAACATGCTGACTGGTCTCCGCCATCAAAATTCATGCGCTTCTGATTTTCTTTGTGACATATTGGTGCTATGGAAATAAATCAAATGATATATGATTGATTGGTTATAGTAGAAGTCCTCGTTATTTATTTATATTTTATATCATTTTGTTACTAAATGATACACAGTGCTTATGAGCCCCAAAAAAATCAAATAAAAAAAAGGCCAAAAAAATTAAACAGTAGGATTAAACAGTAGGCCTACAAATATTTTAAGCATCAAAACAAAACCTAAACAGTATTTTTTTTAAATAGAATATACAATGGAATGATATCAGAACAGTACAGTCTGAACATGAGAGAATCTGATTAGTGCTGAATACAAGTTTTGTAATGTTGATGAAATCATGAAGTTATTGTCTATGATTTGTAATCTATGTGTAGGTGCGGGTTTCGATTGCAATTATTTTGGTTTATTACATATCTAGCCTATGTAGTACACCTTGATATTTTTGTGTCACCAGGCTACTTCATGATTTTTAGTTCCTTATGGCCACGTGTGAGATGTGATGGCATTCGAGGTAGGGGGAGAGTAGCAGAACTGTCTTTGTGTATTGTGCATTGTCATGTGTATTGTTGCACTCTAATGCTGCACAACAGCACGAGCAGTTCTAACAGGTCGGTCAATACAGTAGGGCTAATCTCTCACAGTTTGGCTCTGTTTTCCAGTTGCCTTACAGAAGTTGCTATGGTGCTACCACTTCAGCAAATAAGTGACAAAATGAGTGTTTTTCTCCCGCAACATGCACCTTCTGACTGCAGAAGCAAAATCGCTGACATCCGTACGATTTGGATTTTGTGACACAGTTAACAAAAGAACGTGGTTATTTCTTTTTGACCTCTGCTTACATTGTTATATGTAGCATAGAATTTTAAATATATCTGTGGTTGTGTCCTTGCAATGCACATATGCATCGGCGAATAGATTAGGAAATCAGGTCTATTGAGGAATTTGATTTGCAATGGTGTTGCAGCCCCGAGTCTGCGGAGACGACGTCTTTCACGGTTCAAGAAGGTGACATAATCCTTCTTGGCACGGACGGGTTGTTCGACAACATGAAAGATGAGATGATAATTAAGCACATCTCACGGTTAAAGGTATGATGCACCACACAGAGTTGTAGTTCATAACGTACAGTAATTGTTTTGATGCAGCAGAAGTTATCAGGTTCTACATTTGTATGGACACTATTTGGGATTGCAGGTTATTGTTTTATTGCATTCATTCATATTGTTATGGGAGTGCCCTGGTTCTTGTGTTGTATATATGTGTTTGCAGTAGTTTATAATTCAAGTACACTAATTTAGAACTTTTTGAGAAATTATGAGCGAATTCTTTTCACAGTAAGAGAGCATTTTGAACTGCCATGGAAACATCGTATGTAATGCTGGTAATATTTAAGGGTATGGCTGTTTTGAATTGAAATTCATATGTCAATACAGTGCAAATTGGGTAGACTGTCCCATGGTTTCAGATAAGTTGTGTATCTTGTTTGTGTCAGCCCATTCTGTGATACGATAGGCCTATTGTTGAAATGTGTCTTTGGTTTTCCTCGAACACAAGTTCCTGATAAATTATTTTGCATGCTGCCTATTTGCTAATCTGATTAATGTGAATGCATCCTCCATGTGTAAGCTTGGGAGCGAGCTGTTGTATAAGTCCACCTCGTTTCGTGGCCGAGTGTCATAATGTCATTTGTCGGTATCAGCCTAGTGACAGGCTGTGAAATTGTCTCCGTATAGACTGAAACTGTGTCTGGAGGCATTAAGTTTGGAGAATGTTAGTCTAACAACTCCACATATTTTATACCTCAAGGCATAATACGTTTAATTTTCTATCTGGTATAAGTCAACCTTTTAGCAACCACATTAATACTTTTTTAAAAAGCACAATCTAGGCTAACTGTGCTGAAGGTGTCGTTAAATCCCAACCAACTGTGAACATAGAAATGACTGACATGTTGACGCAGGATGAGTCGGTGGACATCCAGGAAGTTGCCGATGCCATAGTGAGCAAAGCCCACAAGCTCGGATTTGACCCTCACTACGTTTCGCCATTCTCACTACATGCCGCTGCCAATGGTTTCAACGTCGTTGGTAAAGCATCAGTTTCGTAACATATCACCCTCTTCTGTTTGACAGAAAACTGCAGCATTTCTTGTCGTGGAATAATTTTGCATCACTTGTGTGTGATATGATGTAATATCGTGATATTAATTCTCTTGTATATGTGAATACCTGGATGTCTGCACTAAGCGTGAGCATTAAAAATGACAGTACGTGTATTTTGGCACATTGCTTAGTAATAAAGCATTACCAGCTTATCCACATTTGGTGCATTACTTTGCATTATGCAGTGTTCTATTGAGGAAAATTCACCATGCAGTTCTGTGCTATTGTTTCAGGTGGTAAACCGGACGACGTGACAGTTCTGATTGGCCGAGTGACATTAGGAGATATGCCAACATAGCTTGCTGCTGTTGCTTCAACATTTCGGCATTTCTGACTCTCAAGACTGCATCTACAAACGACAGCGATACGGCTTGCACTATGTATAGTGTAATGCCGACAAGTGTGTGCTGAGAGTAGACACTGTCTCATTTGCATGGCATGAGTTTGTCTTCTCGATGGTGGTTGTGTTCAGTGACAACGGATACTAGTACAAATTTAGGTTCTCATTCTGGTAATCCATGTGCTCCGTTGGTGTCAGCTGCTGCTACCGTAATCGCCGCCCAGTTTTCTGTCCTGCACTGCACGGAAGGAACTGTAAATATCCATGTTACACCATTTTTTTACATCATCTTGCCATTCCCTCCTTGGTTTTCCTGGCTTATCTGGACGTTCCATTGCTCAAAACACAACTGTCTTCAGCAGTATCTTGTTCTTTGTGCACACATGTCCGAACAAGTTCAATTTCCTTTCAATCACTCTGATAAATATCAACTGTCGCTACTTTATTTCAACATTAGTTATTCTCTATGTACAGTGGATCCTGAGCATTTTGCTATTGCATTTCATTTCAAAGGCCCTCTGTAACCAGTCAATCACTAACCCGTACTCGTACCCTAATCAGCACGTTGTAGTCAGTATCCAAGTGACTATAAGTCGGACATATTTTGGAGGTAGTCATACGAGGCAGTGTTATTCCACCATTTGTACTAGTTTCCGTTGTCCCACTTGATGGTCGATAGATAGAGTGAGGTTGTAGCATTTCCTAGGCGGGATGTGTGTTGGCTGGTGTCTGTGTGTGCCTGCAATAGTGTCTGCTGCTGTTTCGCTCGTGTAAATGATACGGGAGTTACTCCACATCTGTACATATATGTTGGATCGCATGCTGCAGTTGTGTGTTCAGCCATTGAATGGCCGCGTTCTGTATATGATTACGTGATGGCTTGGAGACGAAAGGCTGGTGTGGAAACTGAAACGGTTAGATCACCGTATTGTATTGAATGATGTTGCTGTCGGTACTGAACAATGCAAAAATGGGACCAGTTGAAGTGAGTTATTTTTTGTTTCACTCGTTAAGAGGAAGTGTTGCTCGGTGGCATAAATGTGGTTATGGAATCTGACTTGTGATTGAAGAGATCATGGGTTCACCCTGCCACTCCACATATGGATGTGACCCAATCTGTTACTGTGTGGTATAATTTGCTACCATCTTTATCCAAGAGGTGAAGAGGCACACCACGCAACACAATGGTTCCAATTCCATGATCCTGCAGCTTTGGCTGGGGCCTGGCTGAGAGTCCTAGAATCAAGAGATCAGTGCCACCCTGTATGGATCAGAAAGTGACTTTGTTTTACCTTTTACCCCTTTAAGGGGAACAGGCATTTGCATTCAGACGTGTGCAATAAACGGGAGAGCAACTGTGAGACTGCAGCAAATGATAATGTTAATACTGTCATGAATGTTAATACTGTCATGCCTCAGTTAATAGGTCTGACAGCGGTGATTACACTAGAAGGTGCTGAGTGGCATTGCATCGGTAAAGCTGGGTTTGCCTGTAGAAGGAGATGGTGTCTAACGGACCTGTGTTTCTCTGTGTGTGACCTGACCCAGATGATGTCTCACATTGTCGACTCATGCCCTTTGATGAAGCTGGATTGCAGTTTGTCCAGTCTTCTCTCTGTAGATGACAATACATTCTAGTGGCTAATACATTTTGGAATGTGAACCCACTTACGAAAGAAGAAAGTTTGTAAACGTTTTAAAGTTTATAAACGTTTTTGTGTTATCATGTATGGTTTACTGGTGCCGCCCAGGAAAATGGGGCTCTAAATGAGTTGTTTTTAGTCCATTCGTTGTGTATTAAAATGTTTTTGCAGTGGAAAAGATAGCAGATTTCTTATTGCATTGGGATGAGGGCAGTTGATGTGATGATAAAAAAGATGAGTTTATTCAGAAGCTGGCTTAGTTGTGACTATTGGTGTGCCGGCTGTAAACATTTGTGTGATAATTGCATTTGTTGTATTTTGCATGATGTCGCTTGAGACTGTTTCTGATGGAGAAGTGACAATGACACTGTTTAATTAACAGACGAGATACAACATGCTGTTTGTGTCAAAACCAAGTTTTCACTTTGTAATGCGATCTTCAGTTGCTGTTTTGGGATTTAATTATGAAAATGGTTGACAACAGACGAACGTACCTTGTGGGTGACCAGGGATTTATTTGCACCTTTATTGCAGGATTAAATACCGATATCTCGATAGGCTAGTGGTATAACGTCAGACTCGTGATCGAGAGGTCACTGGTACAAGTCTTACCCACTGCACTGCTCACGCACACCTGCCTCTTGTCACCAAATGGTATTATTTGATACTAGTGGTGGTGATGTTCTGGAGCTAGGAAGGTAACCTTAGGTTTCATGTCGCGCTGTTCATGCATCAGACTTTATGGTTTATACCACTTGCGGGCTGATAGGTCTGAGCAAAGATATGAGCAAAGCACCCGTCCTATTTTCCTGCAACACCTTTACCTGTCTACCATTAACACCATTGGGGGTAAATACTTCCCCACTGACAGTGCAGCACTGAACCAAATATGCGTGTGATGCACCTTGACACCACCCCGAAGAAGTTGCAAACACCCCTTAACCAAAAAAATCCTGTATAAAGCTTTGATGGTGACTTGATGATTCATAATAGCAGTGGTCAGTCAGTGTTCGGTGGATGAAGTATTACCAGTTAATGTTAGGAAAGCGAACTGCAGCAGGAGCATGTTTGCCCACTACCAGCAATTTGCTGATCAGAGCTGTTGTTAAGACGAACAGTTTTTGTAAAAGTAGAAAAGACTGTTTACTATTTTCCGCCTCCAAAATGACCTAAACTGAGTCAGGTCAGGCGTTAACTCTGCTCACTCACTTCCAAAGAGTTAGTATGTTGTTCATACCACTATCTGGGGATAGTAGAGAAATTACTTATTGTAAAAACATTTATTGCCACTCAACATCGATCATTGTATTTTCTCTGTTAACATCTGAACTTATATGATGAACAAGTGAATGTTTTATTTTCCTGATTTATTTTATTATCGCCCACTTAACAAAAAAGCTACTGGTACATACCTTCTACATAATCTTATGGTGTGTGCTATGGACCTAATCGTTGACAAGCTGAACGTGCCTGAGCATTGTTAAGTTGGTGATGAGCCGAATTTTGTGTGGAATAAAGTCTGTGCAGTAACTCTCGAGTTTACATCACATCTTTTATGCATAATACCCGAACTGAGGATTCACTATACTGAGACACACACACACACACAGCATGTACTATAGGACTCTCGAGTCATTTTGGCAGGAAAGACTACTTACTGTGCCATTGTGTGTTCTGCGTGTGAGCAGTGGCTATAATGTGAGTAGCTTTTTGCCCTTTTGACTTGCTACAAATTTCAGTTTCACCTTTTAATTGTACCTCCATTAAAATGGCTTTTACCAATTTCTTTATTTAGCACTGTCCTCCACTATCCAAACGTATCAAATTACCATTTTTGCTTGAGTTAACTCCCATCTTTTAGGACATAGTTATTCCCTGTTTGGGCACACTATATGAATGCCAGACGAAGCAGATGCCAAGATCTTAACAGCGGAGACCACTAGGACATCTTCATATAATGCAGTTTAAGACTATTCAGCAGGACCTGAAATGCAAGAACTTGTCCCTGAAGTAAGCAATTGATAGGTCTAAGAATCATCCACTATGAGATTGAGGCGCTCTGCTAAGCACTCTTAGCAGTACATGCCAGAAAACAAGTTAAAATCTGGGAAACTTCCGTTCAGTGTGACACTTTCTTATAAAAGAATTCTGGACTGAGAAGTGCTTAAAATTTCCCGGCAAAATGTTACAACAAAACAACACATGCACGATAGCAAACATATTTTAACTAAATTTTTTTGTGTTTCTTAAACTGGGAAAATACTAATCTTTTCTTACAACAGCAACCATCGGTATCTACAAGCATTCATACTTCAGTAACCTACTGAAACGTATCACGTGCAATAAAGTAAACTATACAGCGTGCTACAAAATACTACTTCACAATATCACAAGCACCTGTTGCAAAACGTAAAGTGCAAAGTCGGTCAACACAAACTGTTTTTAGACTGGTACATCTGCAAGCAAAATGCTGTCATGACGATTGTATGTTAAAAGCAAAATGACCAACATGAGGTCAAAGCCGCATTATAGGCCTATTATCACCATATACACTATGTAGCTATAAGTCGTTCAGCAACGAAGGTACTTGGGCAGATAGAACATTTGTCTGTCAGCCACTGTAAGGGTGGAATTTCACAGAGGGGCAGCTGGGAATTTCCCCCTCACTGAGTTTTTGCCTTTACGTTCGTTTCTTGGGAACTTCATCACCGGGAAAGCCTGCACTTGCCAAGCAAGTTTGGCAACAACAGTCTTTCCACATGCCGAACTGGTAGCCGGAACTGTTCGACAAGAAAATTTTTCTAACACTGAAAACAGTGTTACGGCACTCGTATCAGCTGAACATCATGTCGGCGTTGGCGTCAGAGTCTGCCGCATCTGACGCACTGGAGTCGAGGTTGACCACTGGAGGAACTCTCCGCTCCTGGGGCGTGTGAGCCCCGAAATCCTACGACACGAGACAGTTCCTCACCACTTTCTACAACTACTATAATTATTACTTTGAAAACTTCTTGTGACTCAAAATCAGCATCCTGGAGATCATGGTTTTAGATCTAGCTTCTCAAGCCAAAAATGACAACGTCACCCGACGAGAATGATCACAGGAGTGACAGGACCAACTTGTGCTTGCTGTAGAAGATATTCTTTACATGGACAAATGTTGGGAGAGGCCATCCTTGACACCTAAATTCACATGGAAACCATTTGGAGGCCAGGACTCAGCCCCGAATCCCACTGGGCTCGGTAGCACCCTTCTCAAGAACCGTACCACCGTGCTCCACATCATTAATCATCTGCCACTGGCTCGGGAAGACTGGATCAGGGGTCAGCTGACCCCCTAAAATTTGGATCTGAGGACAGAAATAACTAGTGAGGTGTGCTGCGCTGTTAAAACTTCCAAGATGAAAGTATGCTTTAGTCTTTTTCTAAATAAGTGTGTGTTTTTTATCATTTGGTCCCTTCCGTTATATTGCATTAACAATCAGCACGATTTCAAGGGGGAGGGGTGAAAATCAACGTGTCATGTTACATGGTAAAACTTGATTTTTGACCTTTAACCCCAAATTGAAAAATATTCCCGCATGCTTGTCATCTGCATTTGCTACGCGTTATCTTGGCAGCCCTGCAGCCATTTACAGAAGCCCACCTGAATACCAGATGCTATTAGGCGTTATCTTAAGATGTTCCTTTTCACTCATTATTAAATCACACCCTACTCCTGCGACGTTACAGCAAGCTACTGACTCTGTGACTACTGTGCTCTACAAGCTTTTACTGTATTTATTGTGTGTGGACTGTCGGCGTAGTGCTTAGGACGTTGGACTTGTGATCAGGAGATCACGGGTTCATTCCCAGCTGCTCAACATTTGAGTGTGGCCACCACCCTGGACAAGTCGTTCACATACATTTGCGGCCTGTCAGTTACCAAGCAGTAGACTTTGGTACCAACGTAAGGTAGGTAAGCAGGCATACGGTGCTACACATTTGCCCCGTGTTCATGGTCCTGCAGTTTCAGCTGATGTCTGGCTGAAGGCCGAGGAATTGGGAGATCAGCGCCGCCCTATGGACCCTTCTGGGTTAGGAAGGACTTTACAGCGGCATGGATCTGGTTAGGACGTCGCTGGCGGACTTTCCCTGATCTATGCCTGATCTGTGGTTGACAGGTGATCACTTTGTGGGTAAAGTGTCCACTATGGGTCAACCAACCAGGTCAACTCAGCCTTCCATCCTTTCAGGGTTGGTAATTGAGTAGTAATGCATGAAATTACATGGATTATGGGGGTGGAGACCATTAAACGGCAGACCAGGAGCTTCGTATCGCTGTATAATAACCTCGACGATATTTATAGTGCTGTCATCTACGGCGCCAGCCATATGCGAGAGTTCACTGTGGTTCATCTGGGCCAAAGTCGGCCAGCGCCAGGTGGCCGCCAACTCGCAGGCCAAGCTG
>Ga0209568_1000588_pt1 | contig 12800 bp, 15 predicted proteins | sample WorMetOlspDAHAB2_FD_187406 | JGI IMG/M metagenome (GOLD analysis project Ga0209568, IMG submission 187406) | Marine gutless worms symbiont microbial communities from Max Planck institute for Marine Microbiology, Germany - Olavius sp. DAHAB.2... ...
CCCTCCGAAGGCTCCGACAGTACCGCCGCAACTTCGTTGCGCTGCGCCGCCGTCAACTCATCGACACGCGAGAACCAGTCCCGAAAGCGCTCGTGATCCATCTCTCTGACTCCCAAAGCGTATCGAAAGGGATTCTACCACAATGCCTACGAATCGCGAATTGAGCCAAAGAAAAAGAAAAAGCGCAGGGAATCTCGCGAAGACCTGGACAAGGCCATGGCCGGCAGCGACGACTTCGAGTTGGAGGAACAGCAGCAGGCCGCCGCCGACGAGGTCTCCAAGAGACTGCAGGAGGAACTGCACGGCGAGGCTCCCGAGGAGGCCGTCGAGCCCGATGTCGCGAGCCAGGGCGTCGACACGTTGTCGCCGCACGCCGAGAAACAGAAAGCCTACATGATGGACTTCCTGAGCGAGTCCCTGACGAAGACCGGCACCGACGACAAGAAGATGGACAACTTCAACAAGTTCGGGGTCAACCTGTTCCTTGCCGGCGCCTGCGAGACCCTGGCCGACAAGCGCGACCTGGACGAAAAGTCGAGCTCCAAGGTACTGGCCGACAGCGTGCGGGTCATGGGCTTCAAGAAATCCCATGCCGCCACCTTCGCCGACAAATACGAGGAATACCTGCTGCAGGATCCCCGCTACATGCAGATGTACCAGGCCGGCCGCAATGCCATGAACACCCATTTCCAGGACCCGGACTCCTCGCCCAAACACCTGGAAGCCGCGCTTAGCGAATGGAACCAGCCGAAGAAGAAGGTCGAGGAGACCGGTCCCATCACGGTGCTGTTCACGGACATCGCCGGCTCCACGGCGATGACCCAGAAGCTCGGCGATGCCGGCGCCCAGGAGGTGGTCCGGGTCCACAACCGGATCGTCCGCGCCGCGCTCACCGACAACAACGGCCGTGAGGTCAAGCATACGGGCGACGGCATCATGGCGTCCTTCGGCAAGGTCACCGACAGCGTCGACGCCGCGATCCAGATGCAGCGCGAATGCATGGTCCACAACCAGCAAAACCCGGAACTCCCCCTGCACCTGAAGATCGGCATCAACGCCGGCGAGCCCATCGTCGAGGACAACGACCTGTTCGGCACGGTGGTGCAGCTCTCGGCCCGCATCGTGGACAAGGCCCAGGCGGACGAGATCTTCGTCTCGGAGATCGTCAAGGGTATCTGCGTCGGCAAGAGCTACAAGTTCGACGCCAAGGGCGGCTATGAGATGAAGGGATTCGACGGTCCCATGCACCTGTTCGAGGTGCTGTGGCGCGACGCCGCCGCCGCCGCCGCCGAGTAAGCCAAAAAAATTTCGGTTCCCCTTGCGCGGCGAAATCCGCGTGCATATTTCTGCGATGACGGCGGGCGCCTATGGAAGGGCCTGCCGGACTCCCCGGATGTTTCCGGGACTCAGACAGGGTCTGGCCATGGTGGCGGACCCGGTAAACCCATATAGCTCATAGGAGGATATGGCTATGCGTACCATCGATTTTTCCCCCCTTTTCCGTCACTCCGTCGGTTTCGACCGCCTGCAGCGTCTTGCCGACGCCGCCCTGCAAACCGACAGCGCCAACGGCTATCCGCCCTACAACATCGAACAGCTCGGTGAGGACGGCTACCGCATCTCCATGGCCGTCGCCGGCTTCGGCGAGGCCGACCTGGACGTCACCGTCACCGAGAACACCCTGGTGATCTCCGGCAAGATCGACGATGCGGAAGACGTCACCTACCTGCACCGCGGCATTGCCGGCCGGGCCTTCGAGCGGCGCTTCGAACTTGCCGACCACATCAAGGTGTCGGGCGCCAATCTGGTCAACGGCCTGTTGCAGGTGGACCTGGTCCGCGAGGTGCCGGAAGAGAAGAAACCCCGCAACATCTCCATCAACACCAAGGCCATTCCGCACAAGAAAGCGGCCTAGGCAACAGTCTCTCCCTAGACTGAAATCGACGCGCCCGGTGACTTTCAGCCGGGCGCGTTTTTCGTGTCCGTAGCGATTTATGGACGGGGCGCGGGTTCCATGAACGGCGCCAGGCGGGTCCGCACGTTGTCGGGCACCCGCACCGGGCGCTGCGTGTCCCGGTCGACGAACACGTGAACGAAGCGTCCCGTCGCCGCGGCCTCGCCGCCGGCCTCGGCGAACAGGCCGATCCCGTAAGCCAGGCTGGTCTCACCCAGGCGCAGCACCCTGAGCCCGGCGCTGACGGTTTCCGGCCAGGAGAGTTCGCGGCGGAAATGGCGTTGGGTCTCCACGGACACCGGATAGGCATCATCCGCCAACCAGTCCACGTCCAGCTCCAGGCGGGTGAACTTGGTGACGATATCCTCGATGCAGCGGTGATAGACGACGTTGTTCAAATGCCCCAGCATGTCGTTGTCGCCCCAGCGGGTGGGGATCGCCAACCGGTAGGGATAGTCCGTCAGTTGCAGACCGTCGGTCGCCGCCGCCTCACTCATCCGTGGGTGCCGTCCTTCAGCGTCGGCGCCACCTGGACCGCCGCCAGGGCGGCGCGGATGGCGGCCGGGATGGGGGCCGGCCGGTTGGTTCGCCGATCCACGAAGACATGCACGAAATGCCCCGTCGCCACGGCTTCCGCCTCGCCCACCTTGAAGATGGCGATCTCGTAGCGGACGCTGGAATTGCCCAGCTTGCCGACCCGAAGGCCGGCTTCCAGGGCGTCCGGATAGGCCACGGGCTTGTGGAAATTACAGTGGCTTTCCGGGCAAATTCCGATCACCGAAGCGGTATGCGGATCGAAGCCCCCCTCCTCGACCAGGAACATGTTCACCGCCGTGTCGAAGTAAGCGTAGTAGACGACGTTGTTGACGTGCCCGTAGAGGTCGTTGTCGTTCCAGCGGGTCTGGATGGGGTGCAGGTGGGGATAGGCGTCGCGGGTTTCCTGGGGCGTCGGCATGACAGTCAATATTTCCTTGTGTTTCAATAACTTGCACAAATTAATGGGGGCCGCCTTTGTGGGGCGACCCCCTATTTTTTGAAGCCTCAAACCTGTCAAACTCGCCTGAACTCGTACTCAACTGTACGAACGAGGCCGTAACTTTAGTCGCCACCCGTTCACCGGTCAATAGGCGATTCGGCTAGGTATTTGGGCGTGGTTTTTGGCCTCGGAATCCGGCAAAAAAAGGCCGCCCCGATTGGGGGCGGCGAGTGTTCAACAGGGAGGCGTCGAAGTTGTGGAGTGAGTCATTACGCTCATCCACTCTTGGACAACTAACGCATAGGCCTTAAGGAACCGTAAATGCCATTCCGCGCGCCACCGTGCTAAACTCGGCGCCTCGGCAAGGGATTTCACCGCATGACCCCAGCTCTTGGATGGACGATCGTCATTGTCGGTCTGGTGCTGCCTTTGCTGCACGTCAGCTTCAGCCGCGACATCGCGCCGGCGCCGAAGGACGCCGGCTGCCCCTTCAGTCCGCGCGCCGGCTGGATCGTCCTGGTGCTATTCCTGGGCCCCATCGGCTGGCTGATGTTCATGCATTCCAGGCGTCGCCGGCGCAACGCCCTGCCGCCGGACCTGCAGTAAACGAAGTTATTTCTTGAAGAAGGTCTCGGCGCCGTCGCGGGCCGCTTCCTTGGAACGGATCATTTCCTCCGCCCGGGCGATCTCCGCTTGCAGGTCCTCGATATACTCACCAAGCGCCTCGATGGACATCTCTTCCAGGTTCTTCGGCTTCGGTTTTTCCTTCTGAGGCTCGAGATCGTTCCATTCCATGAACCGCCCTCCTCGTGGCGCGCCTTTGCGGCTTGTTTCCCCGATGACAACATACTAGACACGGGACGCGCCGATCAATTGCCGACGGAGGACCGCGCGCCATGTCCGACGACATCCAGATGACCTGTATCGAGATTTCCGAACCGGGCGGCCCGGAGGTCCTGAAACCGGCCCGGCGGCCACGCCCCGAGGCCGGCCCCGGCGAGCTTTTGATCCAGGTCGCGGCGGCCGGCGTCAACGGCCCCGACCTGATGCAGCGCAAGGGACTCTACCCGCCGCCGAAAGGTGCGTCGGACCTGTTGGGGCTGGAGGTCGCCGGCACCGTCGAGGCCGTCGGTGAGGAGGTCGAGGGCTGGCAGCCCGGCGACGCCGTCTGCGGCCTGACCAACGGCGGCGGCTACGCCGAATTCTGCGCCGTCGACGCCGGCCACTGCCTGCCCATTCCGAGAGACTTGAGCGCCGTCGAGGCGGCCTCCTTGCCGGAGACCTATTTCACCATCTGGAGCAACATCTTCATGACCGCCGGGTTGGGCGCCGGCGAGGTCTACCTAGTGCACGGCGGCGCCGGCGGGCTGGGGACCACGTCGGTCCAGTTGGGCAAGGCCTTCGGCGCCACGGTGGTCGCCACGGACAGCCCCGCCGAACGCTGCGCCATCGCCGCCGAGTTGGGCGCCGACCGGGTCATCGACTACGCCGAGGAGGATTTCGTCGAAATCGTCCGGGGTGAGTTCGGCGGCGCCCAGGTCATCCTGGACATCGTCGGCGGTCCCTACATCGAACGCAACATCAAGGCGGCCCGTCACGATTGCCGCATCGTCCAGCTGGCCTTCGCGCTGGGCTCCAAGGTCGAGATCAACCTGATGCCGGTGATGCTGAAACGGCTCCTGTATACGGGTTCGACCCTGCGCAGCCGGCCCGACGGCTACAAGGCCCAGGTGGCGGCGGAACTCAGGGAAAAGGTCTGGCCGCTGTTCACCGAGGGCACCTTGAAGCCGGTGGTCAACACCACGCTCCCGCTGGCCGAGGCGGCGGCGGCGCACGCCCTCATGGAAAGCGCCGGACACACCGGGAAAATCGTTTTGAGCGTGTAATTTTCGCTTCGGCTTTGATTGACCATTCGCCCGGCCTGCCGCTATAAAGGGCGCAATTCCTCAGCCGGCGCCGAATAGGCGCCGGCGGATTTTTTGAAAAGGATGAAGACCATGGCGCATCCGCTGATGCCGAAAGCGACGGCCGTGTGGCTGATTGACAACACGACCCTCACCTTCGACCAGATCGCCGCCTTCTGCGGCCTGCACGACCTGGAAGTCCAGGCCCTGGCCGACGGCGAGGTGGCGCCAGGCATGCAGGGCTTGGATCCGGTGGCGCGCGGCGAATTGACCAAGGACGAGATCGAGCGCTGCCAGGCGGACCCGTCGGCCGAACTGAAAATGGCCAAGGTCACCACGCCGCAACCCAAGGCCCGGGCCAAGGGGGCGCGCTATACGCCGGTTTCGAAACGCGGCGACCGGCCCAATGCCATCGCCTGGCTGTTGAAGAACTACCCGGAACTGAGCGATGCCCAGATCTCGAAACTCATCGGCACCACCAAGCCGACCATCAACGCCATCCGCGACCGCTCCCACTGGAATACGCCCAACATCAAACCGCATAACCCGGTGGGCCTGGGGCTGTGCAGCGGCAATGATCTGGAAAAGGTGATCGCCGTGGCCCGGGCCCGGGCCGGCAAGGTTCACGCCCCGGGCGCCGCCACGGCGCCGGACGGTATCTTGGCGAAATCGGACGTCGAACCGGCGGCCCCGCCGGCGGCAGCGGAACCCCCGGCGCCCGAACCGGCATTGCCGGAAACCCCGCCAGCGGAACCGGAGAAGGAGGTCAGCGTCGAATCCGTGTTCGGCGAGACGCCGGCCGATCCGGAAACCCAGACGGAACCGGAAACCGAACCGAAACCGGCCTAATCGGCCGCGACGGCGATACGGCTTAGCCGGCCGGGGTCAGATTGACGGGCCGGCCGCCCTCGCTGTCGTCGTCCTCTCGGTAGGCGATGCAGTTCTCGCAGGGCGTCCCGGTAACGTCTTCCTTCAGGTTGGCATCGCGGAGCGCCTGGAAATTGGCGCTGTGCCAGGCCTCCATGAAGGACATCTCGTTCAAATCACCCATGTCGAAACGGCCGTCGTGATCGAAGCAACAGGCGGCAAGCTTGCCGTCGTAGGTGATATGGCCCTCCGTGAATACCGCCCAGCAGGGCAGCGGGTCGCGCATGTTGCCGGCCCGGCCCACGTTACCGGCCACCGGCGTGGTGCCCCGGGCGCCGGCCGTCAATCCGGCCTGGCCGTAAAGCGGCAGCCAGTAGTGCTCATCGACGTAATCCTCGATCAGCGCCACCGCGTCCTTCATCTTCTCCAACTGTTCGCCGTCGTATTCGATGGACGACGCATAGAGCCCGCACCGATGGCCGGTCTCCGCCTCCACCTCGTCGCGCATCTTCCTGGCGGCGCGGATATTGTCGATGATCTGGTCGAAGGCATCAACGCCGGTGATCTCCTTGCACTGCTCGCGGCCAGCGAAATTGAAGGAGAACTTGAGGCTGTCCAACCCGGCGGCGAAGCAGGCCCGGGTCTTGCCCGGAAGCGCCATGCGGCCGTTGGTGGTCAGGAAGATGTAGGGGAAGCCCACGTCCCGCTTGGCGTAGGCGATGGCCTCGGCAAGTTGCAGATAGAGGAAGGATTCACCGAGGTAGAACATGCCCAGTTCCTCGACCCCGGCCTCCCGCATCTCCAGGGTGACCCGTTTGAAGAACTCGAAGTCCATGTCCTGCTTGCGCCGGAGCTTGAAGGCCGAGGCACAGAAGAAGCATTGGAAATCACAACGCGCCGTCAACTCGATCTTGACGCTGGGCGGCGCCGGCGGCGTCACCGTACGGAAATTCGGCGGGATGCGGGTGATGTTGTCGATGCGCTCGGTAATGGTCATGAAAACCCCTGTCCTTCCAAGGACTCGTGTGACGAATCGTGGCCGATTTGATAGCCCTTCGCCCACTTACCGGCATTGACCAGCATCAATCGGCCAGTTTCCCGTTCAGGCACCTTCCCTGAGCTTCGCCACGCAGGCCAGTTCCACGCAGGCGCAGAAAACCTCCATGGCTTGCTTGATCTCGTCGACGCCCGGCATGGTCGGCGCCAGGCGGATGTTGCGGTCATGCGAGTCCTTGCCGTAGGGCCAGGTGGAACCGGCCGGCGTCAACTTCACGCCGGCCTCGCCGGCCAGGCGGATCACCTCGGCGGCGCAGCCGTCCAGGACGTCGACGCTGACGAAATAGCCGCCGTCGGGCTTGGTCCAGGTGGCGATCCCCTTGCCGCCCAGGTTGCGTTCCAAGGCCTCGTTGACGGCCGCGAACTTGGGCCCCACCAGCGCCGCCTGCTTCTCCATATGGGCCAACAGGCCGGCCTGATCCTTGAAGAACCGCACGTGACGGAGCTGGTTGATCTTGTCCGGCCCGATGGAGGCGTAGAACATCTTCTTCAGGGCGTCCGCGACGTTGGTTTCCGAGGCCGCCAGCATGGCGACACCGGCACCGGCGTGGGTGATCTTCGAGGTCGACCCGAACATCAGCGCCCGGTCCGGATTCCCCGACGCCTTGCAGGCCGCCAGAAGGTTTTTCACCGGGGCCGGACCGCCGCCCAGGTGATGCACGGCGTAGGCGTTGTCCCAGAACACCCGGAAATCGGGCGCCGCCACCGCCATGGCCGCCAGCCGGTCCACGGTCTCGTCCGTGTAGGTCTCACCGGACGGGTTGGAATACTTGGGCACGCACCAAAGGCCCTTGATCGCTGGATCGTCGGCGACCAGCGCCTCGACGGCTTCCATGTCGGGGCCGTCCGGGGTCATCTCGACGGTCACCATCTCGATCCCCAATCGCTCGCAGATGGCGAAGTGGCGGTCATAACCGGGCACCGGACAAATGAACTTGATCGGCCCTTGGTCCTTCCACGGCGCGCTGCCGCCGGGCATGCCGAACAACATGCCGCCGGCCATGGCGTCGTACATCATGGTCAGGCTGGAATTGCCGCCGACGACGATCTCGCCCGTATCCACCTCCATGTACTCGGCGAAAAAGGCCTTGGCTTCGGGGATTCCGGCAAGGATGCCGTAGTTGCGGTAATCCGTGCCGTCGTCGCCATCCGTCTCGCCCGGGCCGACGATGGTCAGCAGCTCGTCGGCAAGGTCCAACTGGTCCGGCGCGGGTTTGCCGCGGGTCATGTCGAGGGCCAGATTGCGGCCGCGCAGCCCGTCGTAGGTTTCCTGCACGCTCGCGGCTGTTTGGGCCAAGTCGTCGGCGTTCTGTTGGGTCAGGTCCATGATGTTCTCCTCAATCGGCCACGGGGACGGTGTAGTTGAGGCCCATGCGGCCGCCGTCCACGTAGATGGTTTCCCCGGTGATGTAGCTGGCATCCTCGGAACCCAGGAAGACGGCCACCGAGGCCACCTCGTCCGGCTCCCCCATGCGGCCCATGGGGGTCCGCGACATGACCTTGCGCCTGGCCGCCTCGTCGGACATCAACTGCTTGGCCATTTCGGTGCCGATGGTCCCCGGACCGATGGCGTTGACCCGCACCCCCTTCGCCGCCAGGCCCAGCGCCATGGCGACGGTCAGTTGCTTCACGCCGCCCTTGCAGACGGCGTAGGAAAGGATCTCCGGGATGGTGATCACCGCCTGAATGGACGACATGTTGATGATCGAACCGGCCCCCTGTTCCACCATCTGCCGCGCCGCCGCCTGGTTGGTCAGGAAGTAGCCCTTCAGGTTGACCCGCAGCACCCGGTCGAAGTCGTCTTCCGTGAGTTCCAATGGGTCGCAGATATGCAACACGGCGGCGTTGGCCAACGCCACGTCGAGCCGGCCATAGGCCGACACGCAGGCCTCGACCATGGAATCCACCTGGTCCTTGTCGCCGACGTCACAGGTCACGGCGAGGGCATCGCCACCGGCGGCGCGAATCGCCTCCGCCGTTTCCGAGGCTCCCTCTCCGTTGATGTCCGAAACCACCACCTTCGCCCCTTCGCGGGCGAACCGCTCGGCGCAGGTCCGGCCCAACCCCTGGGCGGCGCCGGTGACGGCGCAGACTTTTCCCTCCAAACGCATGGCAGTTGCTCCCTCGAACCCATTGTCCGGTCCTCCATGTTAGCGCAGGCGACCGGATTAGACAGCACGTCGGTATGCCAAATCGCCGAATTGGTTCGTTGAAATCCTGTTCCAGGAAATGGCGCCGTGGCACAATGTCATTATGCGCCGCCGGTCCCGCTCCCTGCCCGTTCCGCTGATCTGTTTATCGTTGCTGTTGTCCGGCATCGCGCCCTGGGCGACGCCGGCCGCCGCCGGGGAATGGATCACCGATCCGGCCGCCGCCTGTGCCGTCTGGAACCCGGCACCGGTGGCGGGCGAGACGGTGACCTACGAAGGCCAATGCGAGAACGGCCTGGCCCACGGCGCCGGGCGGATACGCTGGTACCAAGGCGGCAAACTGACCAGCATCTACAAGGGCGAATACCGGGCCGGCCGGATGCACGGCCACGGGGTGTTCCTTTTCCCCGACGGCAGCCGTTACGAGGGCGAGTTCCGAAGCGGCCACCGGCACGGCTACGGGGTCCGGGTCTGGCCCAGCGGCAACCGCTTCGAGGGCGAGTTCCGGCGCGGCAAGCGGCATGGCCACGGGATCATGGATTACGCCGACGGCATGCGCTACGAGGGCCCCTACGCGAATGGCAAACCGCACGGCCCGGGCGGCTGTTACACCCCGGCGCGCGGCCAGTGGCGGTGTTCGTGGGAGAACGGCAAACTGATGGAATGAAGAAGTTTGTTTAGCCCCTCAAGCGCCGGGAGTGGGGGTGCCCGGAGAAATGGGGTGCGGATGAGACTGAGTTCGTGAGTTTTTTTGGCCCCTCAAGCGCCGGGCGCTCGCTCCGCTCATTTGGCTTACGGGCTGACCGCCCGGCGCCCCTTGGGCTTGCCTCCTCACCTTTGGTTCGTCGGTAACGTTCCATTCTCCTATTGGTGACCGCGACCCGTCCCATTCCAGCGTTGGCGAGGGATGTTACCGACGGGCCGCAGGCCCGGAGGCAAGCGCGACCGCGCGCCGGCGCGTATGCGCCGAAAGCCAAGGGTTCCGGAGGAACCCGCCCGGCGCCTGAGGGGCTAAAAAAAGATAAGGCGCCCGCCCGCCCCGCCGGTTATCTTGGCACCGCAACGTAATCGGGGAGGACCATCCATGAAAATCGCGGTCATGGCGACGGGCGGCGTCGGCGGCGTGTTCGGCGCAAAACTGGCGAACGCCGGCGAGGACGTCACCTTCATCGCCCGCGGCGCCCATCTCGAGGCGATTCGCAATAACGGACTGCGCATCGCCGGCGACGAAGGGGACCTCGTCGTTGAGGCGCCTCAGGCCACCGACGATCCGGCCGCCGTCGGTCCGGTGGACGTGGTCATGTTCGCGGTCAAGCTCTGGGACACGGAAAGCGCCGCGGAAATGTGCAGGCCCCTGCTCGGCCCCGATACGGTGGTGATCCCGTTCCAAAACGGCGTCGTCTCCACCGATGTCATTACCGGGGTGCTCGGCCCGGAACATACGGGACGTGGCCTCTCGAGGGTTTCCGCCTCCATCGAGGCGCCGGGGGTGATCCGTCAGGTGGGCAAGTTCGCCTCCCTGGTCTTCGCCGATTCGGACGGGGCCTCTTCGCCCCGCATGGAGGCCTTCCTGGCGGCCTGCGAGCGGGCCGGCATCGATGCAGAGATCCCGAAGGACATCCTCCGGGCCGTCTGGCAGAAGTTCACCCTGCTGGTGACCTTGAGCGGCATGACCACGGCGGGGCGCCAACCCATGCGCGCCTTGATCGCCGAGGCGGAGGGCCTGGCCACGGCCGAGGCCTGCATGAGCGAAGTGGCCGCCGTCGGCCGGGCCCAGGGGATCGACCTTCCGGACGATACGGTTTCCAAGCTGATCGCCTTCACCCAGGGCATGCCGAAGGCCATGAAGGCATCGCAGGCCATCGACCTGGAAAACGGCCGCCGCCTGGAAGCCCCCTGGCTGACCGGCACGGTGTGCGAGATGGGGCGGGAACTGGGCATCCCGACGCCCATCAACGACGCCCTCTATGCGGTCATAAAGCCCTACATCATGGGACCGCCGGAATAGGGACACGGACATGGACTTGAGCCTCGAGGAAGCCCTGGAGACGCTGAAGGGCGTCTCCACCAACACCCTGACCACGCAGCTATTGAAGCGGGGCCTGCCGAGCACCTTTATTCACGGGGTCCACCCCCTGAACCCGGCCGCCGGCCGGCTGGTCGGCCGGGCCTACACGCTCAGACTGATCCCGGCCCGCGAGGATAAGATGCCGCCCGGCCTGGTGAGTTCACCGGAATATCCGCAGCGCCGGGCCGTCGCCGAATGCCCGCCCGGTTACGTGCTCGTCATCGATGCCCGCGGCGACGCCACCACGGCGACGCTCGGGGACATCCTGGTGACCGGGCTGAAGGCCCGGGGCGCCGCCGGCGTGGTCAGCGACGGCGCCATGCGCGACACGGAGGCGATGATCGCCATGGATTACCCCATCTTCGCGGCCGGCGCGGCGGCCAAGAACAGCCACATCGCCCATTTCGCCTCGGAACTGGACGTGCCCGTGGCCTGCGGCGGCGCCGCCGTGTTCCCGGGCGACGTCATCGTCGGCGACGCCGACGGGGTGGTGGTCTTCCCGGTGGAACTGGCCGCCGAACTGGCGACCGAAGGCGCCGAGCAGGAACGGTTGGAGGCCTTCATCCAGGAACGGGTCGCCGCCGGCGCCCCGGTGGCCGGCAGCTATCCGCCGGACGCGGAAGCCATGGCGGCCTACGAGGAATGGAAACGCCGGCGCTGAGGCCGAGGGAGAACGAAATGGACGCCCATATGGAAACCGTCATCTCTTTGGACGACGTCGAGGCCGCCGCCGAGCGCATCAAGGACCGGGTCCGGCGCACGCCTTGCCTCAGGACCCGGTTCATCCGTGAACCCGTTCACCCCAACCTGATGCTGAAGTTGGAATGCCTGCAGGTGACCGGATCCTTCAAGGCGCGGGGCGCCAACAACGCGGTTCTCACGCTGGACGACGCGGCCCTGGGGCGCGGCGTCGTCACCGCGTCCAGCGGCAACCACGGGGTCGCCGTGGCCTACGCGGCCCATGCCTCAGAGGCGAAGGCCGTGGTCTACCTGCCGGAACGGGCCGACCGGGCCAAGGTCGGGCAGTTGGAACGCTGGGGCGCCGAGGGGGTGATCACCGGCGACGTCTGGGACGACGCCAACGCCGCCGCTTTGGCGCGCGCCGCGACGGACGGGCTCACCTACATCCATCCCTTCGCCGATCCCGCGGTGATCGCCGGGCAAGGTACCGTGGCCCGGGAGATGCTCAAGCAATCGCCGGGAATCGACGTGATCCTGGTGGGCATCGGCGGCGGCGGGTTGATCTCCGGCGTCGCCAGCGCGGCAAAGGCGATCAAACCGGAAGTCCGCGTCATCGGCGTCGAGCCGAGCGGTGCGCCGACCCTGAAGACGAGCCTGGAATCCCGGACCGTCGTCAGTCTGGATGAGATTACCTCGGCCGCCCTGCCCCTGGCGCTGAAGCAAAGCGCCGCGCTCAATCTGGAGATCATCGGACGCCGGGTGGATGACGTTGTCCTGGTGGACGATTCGGAGATGCAGGCGGCGGCCCGTTGGCTGTTCCGGGAGATGAGCCTGGCCACGGACCTGGCCGGCGCCGCGGCGCTGGCCGCCCTGCAATCGGGGAAGGTGAGCGTCCCCGATCAGCAAACCGTCTGCGCCATCGTCTGCGGCGCCGGCACGGACGGAATCAGCTAGCCGGCGCCGGCCGACGCTAGAAATTCTCCACCCAGGGCCTGATACCAATCTGCAAAAACAATCGTTGATGGGCCCAATCGCGTAGCCCGATGGACATGATCCTCCACGGCTGATCGACGAGTTGGTTCCATGCGAAGCAGCAGTGATCGAGGATGTCGTTGTAGGATTTGAAGACGCGGTTCGAGAGCCA
>Ga0209568_1000589_pt1 | contig 12797 bp, 12 predicted proteins | sample WorMetOlspDAHAB2_FD_187406 | JGI IMG/M metagenome (GOLD analysis project Ga0209568, IMG submission 187406) | Marine gutless worms symbiont microbial communities from Max Planck institute for Marine Microbiology, Germany - Olavius sp. DAHAB.2... ...
GCTGCTCGAGCCCATCGGGAACATTCCGCCGGTCGAAGCCGAGGAGCTATACGACGCCATGATGGACACCAGGTCCGAAGCGGCGTAACTCAAACTAAACAGCCTCCGGCAATCCCGGGGCGGTTCAACCGGCCCTGAGGGTTTCTCCTGAACGAAGATGGGTTCCGTCATGATCATTTACAGTGAACGAGACCCAGATTGGCTTATCAGTGTGGGCGACTGCGCCACATACGTATCGCGCCTCCACGGCGGATGACATGGTTTCTGCGATGAACAGGTCCACGGCATGCTCTTGCTGTTGGACAATTAGCTCATAGCTTGCACGAGCCTGTTTTTCCGGTGGCACCAGCTCAGCATGGTAACTGGCAACAAGCGGCGGGAGGCATCCCGCAATGCGCACCGGTTTTCGCGTGTTTTCCCGGGCGACAAGAGCGGCCCTGACCGCTGCTTTTTGGATCCGGTCAAAATCAGAGGTGTCCGCGTCTCGAGCCAAGCGCTCGGGTGTCGCTGCATAGGCATTCAAGCTGATTAACTCGGCACCGGCGTCAATGAAATCACAATGAAGCTGAACGACCATCTCAGGATCATCAAGCAGCGCTTGAGCCGAGAATAATGGGGACGCCGGCTTGTTGCTGCGAAGAAAAAGCTCATGCCCCATTCCACCATCCAGGAGGGTCACTTGCGGCATTGTTTGCGGCTCCCCGAGTAGGTTTTGTTTTCCATTGGATTAAGTGCACACGTGTCGCGCACGCACTAGATAATCTTGCGATGGATGGTGTTGGATTTCCAATTTTTTCGGATACAGGCCCGGTAGGAGGCAGCTCAGAATATCCCCTATGGGTCATGAACGGCCACGCCGAAAGAGACTGAAGGAATTCCGAAACCGAAGGCAAAGCCGTCGGAACGCTCGGAGACGCCCTTTGAACCCACGCCCCCGCAGGGGAGCCGGATTCCGTCGCAATTGCCGGCGTCGCCATCGCCAATCGGCGGTGAGGGGGCCTTTCGCGTACCCCCACCGGGCGAATGCTGCTATGGAAGGCGCCGGGAAACGGACCGGCTTCGGGAGGACCCGCATGTTCGACGGCTTCGAGACTGAGCGCATCGCCACCGCGGAAACGGAGATCCATCTGCGCTGGGCCGGCGACGGGCCGCCGGTGTTGCTGCTGCACGGCTACCCGCAGACCCACGTCTGCTGGCACCGGGTGGCCCCCGTGCTGGCCCAGGAGTTTCGCGTCGTGGTGCCCGACTTGCGCGGCTACGGCGACAGCGGCTGTCCGCCCTCGGACCCGGACCACGAGACCTATTCGAAGCGGGCCATGGCCCGCGACATGGTGCAGGTCATGGCGGCGCTGGGCCATGACCGGTTCGCCGTGGTCGGCCACGATCGCGGCGCCCGGGTCACCTACCGCCTGGCCCTCGATCATCCCGATAAGGTGACGCGCATGGCGTCCCTGGACGTTGTGCCGACCCTGGATATGTGGGAGGGCACGGACATGGCCCGGGCCATTGGCGCCTTCCACTGGCCCTTCCTGGCCCAGCCGGCGCCGCTGCCGGAAAAGATGATCGGCGCCGATCCGGCCTTCTTCGCCGAATGGCTGATGCGGAGCTGGGCCGCCGAAGGCTTCCAGTTCGACGCTGCGACCATGGCCGCTTACAAGAGCGCCTTCGCCGACGCCGAGGTGATCCGCGCCACCTGCGAGGACTACCGGGCCGGCGCCACCGTGGACTTCGAACTGGACAAGGCGGACCGAGACGCCGGCCGGCGCATCGCCTGCCCGGTGCTGTTCCTGTGGGGCGCCGTCCGCGGTTTCGGTGGCCCGCAAGGCGGTTCCGAACCTCTGGAGGTCTGGCGCCGCTGGGCCGACGATGTCACCGGCGGTCCCGTCGATTGCGGCCACTTCCTGCCCGAGGAAAAACCGAAGGCGGTCATCGACAGCCTGTTTCCGTTCCTGGCCGCGGCCGCCTAGGTGAGCCCCGGGGCATCTTCCGACCGGGCGAAGGGCATCGCCTTCTTCCTGGCCGCCTGGGCCGTGGTGCCGGCGGGCGACGCCTGCGCCAAGCTGCTGGCCAACCAGGGTTACCCGGTGCTGATGATCGTCTGGGCCCGTTTCGGGTTCAGCCTGTTGATGCTGCTGCCTTTGTTGGCGACGCGCCACCGGGGCGCCTTCCGCATGCCCGAACACGTGGCCATGCAGATCACCCGGGTGGCGTTTCTCATCGCCGCCACCTTCGGCTTCTATATGGGGCTCAGGACGCTCCCCATGGCCGATGCCCTGGCCATCTATTTCGTCTATCCGTTCCTGATCACCGCCCTGGCGCCGCTGGTTCTCGGCGAGACCCCGGGGCTCAGGCGCTGGCTGGCCATCGTCGTCGGCTTCGCCGGCTCCCTGCTGGTGATCCGGCCCGGCTTCGGCGCCATGCCGCCGGGCACCGGCTTCGTGCTGTTCGCCGCCGCCGCCTTCGCCGGATACAACCTGTTGACCCGCCGCATCGCCGGTCGCGACGGATCCTGGCGGATCCTGGTGTTCCAGGCCGGCGCCGGCGCCGTCATCTTGATGCCGTTGCTGTTGTTCCAATGGCGTACCCCCGATGCCGGGGGCCTTATGCTTTTCCTGGGGCTGGGCGCCACCGCCACCTTCGGCCATTACCTGTTGATCCGCGCCTACAGCTACGCCCCGGCGCCGGTGCTCGCACCCTTCGGATATTTCGAGATCGTCTTCGCCACGGCGCTGGGCTTTGCCATTTTCGGTGATTTCCCCGATGCCCTCACCTGGGCCGGCGTTGCCGTCATCGTCTTGAGCGGCATCTACATCGGCGTGCGCGAACGGCGGAACAAGATTTATTAGAAATCCTATTCAGAAATCAACTTTTGCTTTATTTTCAGGAATTCGTCAGGCGACCATGCTATGAGGGACCCATGCCGGATGTTCCGAAAGGTATTCTGACGGTCTTCCTGGCATTGGGTTTCACGAACATCCAGACCCTGGCGTCGGAACCGTCACCGTTGACCATGGTGGTGTCCAACTGGGCACCCTACAAGGGCATGGATTTGCCCGAGGGCGGCATCGTCGTCGATCTGGCGAAGCGCGCCCTGGTCCGCGCCGGCCATGGGGTAAGCATCAGGCACGCGCCATGGAAGCATTCCCTGAAGGGCGCTTACGATGGCACCTATGACGTCATTCCGGCCATCTGGCTGAGCCCGGAGCGGGCCGAGAAATTGGCTTTCAGCGTGCCCGTGGTGACCAGCCGCATCGTCATCATCTCCCACGTGGACGCCGGTTTCCGCTTCGACGGGTTGGACGATCTCCGGGGCCGGACCGTCGGCACCAGCGCCGGCTGGGCCTACCCCAAGGCCTTCGTCGAGGCCACGGACATCCTCAAGGAGGAAGTCCGCGACCTGGATACGAACCTCAGAAAGATCGTCCACGGACGGATCAAGCTGGTCATCGGCGAGGAGCTGGCGGCCCGGTATACGGTGCGGTGGAAACTCAACGCGTCCGCCCACCTGTTCCGGTACTCGGCGAAATCCCTGGACGAGAGCGACCTGCGCGTGGCGTTCAGCAGGAAGCTCGCGGGCGTCGATGGGCTGGTCGCCCGGTTCAACGACGCCCTGTCGTCGCTTCGCGCCGACGGCACCTATGACGCGGTGCTGCGCTTTCACGGCGTCGACAAGGGGCCCCAGTGATTCCCGCCTGACTGGCCGGCCAGGACCCCATTTCACATGATGACGTCCCGCGTCGGGTGAGGCGACCGCCCGGCCCGCGGTTATGGCTTGACTCCAAAATTCATATACATGAAAATGATTTCATCATGTCGAATTCATCCGTAAAATCCGCCGACCGGGTCCTGGACCTTCTGGAGGCCTTCGTCGACGCCAAGCGTCCCCTGTCCCTAAGCGATCTGGCGGATCGCCTGGACGCCCCCGTGAGCAGTTGCCACGGCCTCGTCCACACCCTGTTGCAGCGGGGTTATCTTTACGGGCTCGGGGCGCGCAAGGCGGTCTATCCGACCCGGCGTTTGCTGGACGCGGCGCGGGTCATCGCCGCCCACGACCCGGTGGTCGAACGCCTGCGGGCCGGTTTGCTGGGGCTCCGCGATGCCACCGGGGAGACGGTCATCCTCGGCAAGCGCCAGGGGGACGCCGTCGTCTACCTGGACGTCATCGAGGGGCTCCAGACCATCCGCTACACGGCCGCCGCCGGCGAGACCAAGCCCCTGCATTCCAGCGCCATCGGCAAGGCCATGCTGGCGCAGTTGGATGAGGCGGCCTTGCCGGACGAACTGGGCCGCCTGGCCCTGGCGCAGGTGACCGATGCGACCATCGTCGATGCGGCGGCGCTGGCGGAAGACATCAGCGCGGCCCGGGCCAAGGGGGTGTTCATCACCCGCGGCGAGAACGTTGCCGACGTCATGGCCGTGGCCATGGATCTGGACCTGGGCGGCGAATGCGTCGGCGTCGCCGTGGCCGGCCCCATCCACCGCATGGCCGAGGCGGAAGCGGCGGTGACGGCGGCCCTGCTGGGCCTCAAGCAGGACCTCATGGGCGGGAGGGCGGCCTGATGGTGAACCCGGACCAAGCCGCGGCCGGCGCCGCGCACCTGCGCACGGAAGTGGGCGACGACGGCATCCTCAGCGTGGTCATCGACCGACCGGAAAAGCGCAACGCGCTGAGCCGCGCCGTGCTGAGCGAACTGCAGGCCACCTTCACCGCCTTCGCCGCCGATGACACGCTCAAGGCCGCCGTGCTCCGGGGCGCCGGCGACAAGAGCTTCGCCGCCGGCGGCGACCTCAGGGACCTGGCGGAACTGAAGACTTATGAGGAGGCGGTGACCATGGCCGAGGACGCCAAGGCGGCCCTCGACGCGGTGCGCCGTTTTCCCGTGCCGGTCATCGCGGCGCTCAACGGCGACGCCATGGGCGGCGGCGCCGAGCTGGCCCTGGCCTGTGACCTCCGGGTCATGGCGGCAGGGGTGCGCATCGGCTTCGTCCAGGGGCGGCTCAACATCTCCACCGCCTGGGGCGGCGGCATCGACCTCATGCAGCTTGTCGGGCCGGCAGTGGGGCTGAGGTTGCTGGCCTCCAGCCGCATGGTCGACGGCCCCCGCGCCATGGAACTGGGTCTGGCCGACCGGGCCGCGGCAACCGGCGAGAGCCTGGACGATGCGCTGGCCGGTCTCCTCGATCCCATCCGCCGACAGGTGCCGCAGGTCATGCGCGCCTTCAAGGCCGTCGCCCTGGCCCATCGGCGCGGGCGCCCGGAGGCCGAGCTGCGCGAGATCGAGACGGAATACTTCGCCCACGCCTGGGTGCATCGCGACCATTGGGAGGCGGCGGACAAGTTGCTCGCCGGAAAGGGATAGCCATGAACAGACCGCTGGACAGACCGAATTCCGTGACCCCGTCGGGGATCGAGGTGCCGGCCTGCGTGACGCCCGAGATGATCAACCCCGAGAACATCGGCCAACCGGGGCAATACCCCTTCACCCGGGGCGTCTTCGAAAACGGTTTCCGGGGCCGGCTTTGGACCATCCGCCAGTATTCCGGTTTCGGCTCGGCGGAGGACACCAATGCGCGCTACAAGTGGCTCCTGGAGAGCGGCCAGACGGGCCTCTCCGTGGCCCTGGACCTGCCCACCCAATGCGGCTACGACCCCACGGACCCCATGGCCCGGAGCGAGGTGGGCAAGGTGGGCGTGTCGCTCTCCAACCTGCGTGAAATGGAGATCCTGTTCGACGGCATCGATCTCGGCGCCATCTCGACCTCCTTCACCATCAACGGCACGGCGGCCATCATCTATGCCATGTACCTGGCCGCCGCCGACAAGCAGGGCGTGGCGCGGGACAAACTCACGGGCACCATCCAGAACGACATCCTCAAGGAATACGTGGCCCGCGGCACCTGGATCTTCCCGGTGCGCCCCTCCATGCGGCTGATCGCCGACACGGTGCTCTACGCCAACAGGGAGTCGCCCCGCTTCAACGCCATCTCCATCGCCGGCGCCCATGTGCGCGACGCCGGCGCCACGGCGGTCGAAGAGATGGGCTACACGCTGGCCAACGGGCTCGCCTACGTAGACGAGTTCCTGCGCCGCGGCGGCGACATCGATGCCTTCGCCCGGCGCCTCAGCTTCTTCTTCTATGTGCACATGGATTTCTTCGAGGAGGTCTGCAAGTTCCGGGCCGGCCGGCGCCTCTGGGCGCGGCTGTTGAAGGAACGCTACGGGGTCACCGACGAGAAGGCGCTGCGCTTCCGCTTCGGGGTGGTCTGCGGCGGCTCCTCGCTGATCGCGCCGCAGCCCCACAACAACATCACCCGGGTCGGCATCGAGACCATGGCCGCCGTGCTGGGGGGTGCGCAATCCATCTTCACCTGCGCCTTCGACGAGGCCTTTCAGCTGCCCACGGAACACAGCGCCGAGATCGCCGTCAGGACCCAGCAGATCGTCGCCCACGAATCGGGCATCGCCCGCACCGTCGATCCCCTGGGCGGCAGCTATTACGTGGAATGGCTGACGGACCGCATGGAAGAGGAGATGCGCGCCGTCATCGACGAGGTGGACGCCTACGGCGGTGTCGAGAAGGCCACCGAGGAGGGCTACATCCAGAAACGCATCGCCGAGCGCGCCCTGGAGCGCAAGCGGGCCATCGACGCCGACGAGACCACGGTGGTCGGCCTCAACGCCTTCACCCGCGACGACCAGGCGGGCGACCTGGGTGAGATGTTCGCCGTCGATCCGGCCACCGTGGACGCGGTGACCGCCAAGCTGGACGCCGTCAGAGAGGACCGCGACAACGCCAAGGCGGAGAAGCTGCTGGCGCGCCTCGGCGAGGCGGCGGCCAGCGACGACGAGAACCTCATGCCCTACCTGGTGGACTGCTGCCACGCCTACGCCACCGTGGGCGAGATGGTCACCGCCCTGAAGGCGCACTGGGGCGAGTTCCAGGAACCGGTGAACTTCTGAGCGGGAGACGGCCATGACACTCAGCGGCAAACGCATCCTGATCGCCAAGCCCGGCCTCGACGGCCACGACGCCGGCGCCAAGGTGGTGGCCATGGCGCTCCGCGACGCCGGCGCCGAGGTGATCTACACGGGGCTCCGCAAGACGCCTGAATTCATCGCCAAGGCGGCCGTCCAGGAGGACGTGGACGCCGTGGGCTTGAGCATCCTGTCGGGCAGCCACCGGGAGCTGCTGGCCGAGGTCCTGGCCGGGCTCAAGGACCAGGGGGCCGACGACATCCGGGTGTTCATCGGCGGCACCATCCCCCCCGGCGACCGCCAGGACCTGCTGGACATGGGTGCGGCCGACGTGTTCACCGCCGAGCAGCGCCTGGACAGGATCCTGGAGCGCATGGAGAGGGTCCTGGAATGACCGGCGGCGAGGCAAAGGGGAGGGGGCCGCTTTCCGGAATCCGGATCCTGGAGGTCGGCCACATGCTGGCCGGGCCCTATTGCGGCATGGTGCTGGCCGATCTCGGCGCCGAGGTGATCAAGATCGAGCCCGCGTCCGGCGACATCGGGCGCAGCGTCAGCCCGCATGCCATCGGCCCCCACAACCTCTACTTCGCCAGCCTGAACCGCTCGAAGAAAAGCGTCTGCCTGGACCTCGCCTCGGCAGACGGGCAGCAACAATTGCATCGCCTGGCCGCGTCCAGCCACGCCCTGATCACCAATCTCCGGCCGAAGGCGATCCGCAAGCTGGGCCTCACCTACGCGGCCCTGAAGGCAGCCAATGCGAAGCTGGTCTGCCTGGCCCTCACCGGCTACGGCCTGGAGGGCGCTTACGCGGAGCATCCGGCCTACGACTACGTGATCCAGGCGCTCACCGGCGTCATGGCCTTGACCGGCGAGCCCGGCGGGCCGCCGGTGAAGTGCGGTTATTCGGTGGTCGACAACACCACCGGCTTGATGGGCGCCGTCGGCCTCCTGGCGAAGATCGTCGAGGGCCGGGGCGGCCAGTTGGACGTCTCCTTGTATGACTGCATGGTCTCGCAGCTCAACTACCTGGCCGCCGGTTACCTCAACGCCGGCGAGCGGCCCCGCCGCCAGGCCGGCGGCGGCCATCCCTACATCGTGCCGGCGCAGCTTTTCGCCACCGCCGACGGACACCTGGCCCTGTTCATCAGCCACGATGGGTTCTGGCGGGATTTCTGCGCCGAGGTGGGAAGGCCCGAATGGGCCGAGGATGCGCGCTTCGCCACCATGCGGGCCCGGGCCGAGAACCGCGACGCCGTGACCGATGCCGTGTCGACCCTGCTGGCGGAACGCCCCACGGCCCAGTGGGTGGAGAAGCTGGCGCCGAAGGGCATCGTCATCGCCGGCGTCGAGGAACTGGGGGACGCCTTGGAGAGCGATCTCACCGCCTCAAGGCGCATGGTGGTCAGCGTGCCCACCCCGGACGGGCCGCTCCGGCTGATCGGCGATCCCATCAAGATCGACGGCCGCGCGTCGGCCTACGGACCGCCGCCTTTGCTGGGCGAGCATTCCACCGAATTGCTCGAGGAACTCGAGACCGCCTAGGCCCGGTGCGTCTGCATGGGGTCGGCCTCGAGCGAGGCGCGGATGTCTTCCGGGATCTGGATGGTCTGGCGGCTTTCCATCTCGAAGTAGATGTTGACGCATTCCGCCGTGGCGACGCACTCGCCCTCCTTGAACAGGCCATAGCCCGTGGTCATGGACTTGTTGCCCAGCTTCAAAATGCGCGCGCCGATCTCGATGATGCCGGGATAGAAGGCTTCCTTCAGGTAATTGACGGAAATGCGGGCCAGGATGAAGTTGATGCCCGGGTGCTTTTCCTCGTCCAACAGGCCGCCCAGGAACTCCACCCGGGCGGTCTCCGTGTAGGCCACGTAGGAGCAGTTGTTGATGTGGCCCAGGTCGTCCTGGTCCGAGAACCGGATCGAGACGTCGGTGAAGAAGGCGAAGTTGTCGCGGTTCGTGAGGTCGATGTCTTGGCCGGCGTCGGTCATGGGGGCTCAGCGTCCTTTGAATTCCGGTTGGCGTTTTTCGGCGAAGGCCCGCTGGCCCTCCACGTAGTCCTCGCTCTCGTGGCAGGCGTCCACGTGGGCCTGGCAGAGCGCCGTGTCACGTTGGGCCGATTCCTTCACCGCCTCGCCGACGATCACCTTCGCCGCGGTGACCGACAGGGGCGCGTTGGCGGCGATCTCCCGGGCGTAGTCCTCCACGGTGGCGTCCAGTTCATCGTCGGCCACGACCCGGTTGACCAGGCCCCAGCGGAGCGCGTCCGTGGCCGGGAAGCGCCGCCCCGTGAACAGGATCTCCTTGGCCACCTTGGCTGACACGTTGCCGGTCAGCAAAGTCACGTCGTCCAGCTTGTAGCCGAGCCCGAGCTTCGCCGGGGTGACTCCAAAAGTCGCCGTCTCGGCGGCGATCTGGATGTCGCAGAGCTGCGCCACCTCGAGCCCGCCGCCGATGCAGAAGCCGGCGACCCGTGCGATGGTCGGCTTGGGAATTTCCTTGAAGGCCTTGTAGGCCCGGTCGGTGATGGCCGTGTACTCGGCAATGCTTTCCGGGCTGGAGCGCAGCGTCGCGAACTCGGAGATGTCGTTGCCGGCGCAGAAGCACTGGTCGCCGGCGCCGCGGACGATGATCACCCGCACGTCCGGGTCCTCGGCCCAGGCCTCGAACACGTCGCCCATGCGCCGCCACATGTCCAGCGACATGCAATTGCGCTTCTTCGCGTTGTTGATGGTGAAGCGGCCGATGCCGTCGGCGGCCTCGGCCAGGATCCTGTCGTCCACGGTGGGTCCTCCCTGGGGGACGAACTTAACGCCCGCCGCCGGGCCTTGCAAAGGGGAGTTGGCCGAGCATTGGGCCAAAAAAGGGTGGGGGGCCGGACGCCCGCCCCGGACGCACCCGGCCCCGCCATGTTCAGCGGGTTGCCGCTGATCGGTCTCGACCGCCAGGGGGAGGCGGCCTTGAAGAGGAGGGGCAAGACTAGAACCTCGGCGGGGCCGGCGACACACACCGAGAGGTGGTGTGTTCAAAACAAAAGAGTGGGGATTTTTCCACCCTTTTGGGTGGGTCGGTCGTGACGTTGCCTAAGCCCCGGCCATGGCTCAATATGGGCCGCCGACACGGAGGGGAGGAAGGTGTGCCAGAGATCAACGAATGGTCGGCCTGGGAGATGGCCGAGGCCGTCAACCAGGGCCGCGTTTCCGCCGAGGAGCTGACCCGGGCTTGCCTCGAGCGCATCGAGGCCCGCGAGGACACGGTCAAGGCCTGGGCCTTCATGGACCCGAACCTGGCCCTCAAGCAGGCCCGCGAACGCGACGCCCAACAGGCGGCGGGCCAACCGCTGGACCTGCTGCACGGCCTTCCCGTCGGCCTCAAGGACATCATCGACACGGCCGACATGCCGACCGAGAACGGCTCCGACCATTTCCGGGGCCGCCGCCCGGCCCGCGACGCCACCGCGGCGGCGCTGCTTCGGGCCGCCGGCGCGGTGATCCTGGGCAAGACCGTGACCATGGAATTCGCCATGACCGGCCAGCGTGGCACCACCAACCCGCACGACCCGGCACGTACGCCGGGCGGCTCGTCCAGCGGCTCGGGCGCCGCCGTGGCCGATTTCATGGTGCCGCTGGCCTTGGGCTCACAGACCGGCGGCTCGATGATCCGGCCGGCGTCCTTTTGCGGGGTGCACGGCTACAAGCCCACCTTCGGCTGCATCTCGCGCCACGGCGTCTTCATCCTGGCCCGGGTGCTGGACCACATCGGCGTCTACGGACGCGGGCTCCGCGATCTCGCCATGATCGGCGACGTGCTCATGGTCGCCGATCCCTTGGACTTCGACATGCGGGCCCACCCGGCTGGCCGCCTGGTGGAGGCCCTGGCGGAACCGGCCGAGGCGCCGCCCAAGCTCGCCTTCGTCAAGGGCCCGCCCTGGCAGTTCGCCGAGGATTACATGGATGATCTGTTCGCCGGCTACCTGGAGAAGCTCGGCGGGGTGCCGGAGGTGGAACTCACCGGCATCTTCGACGAGGCCCTGGATGCCCAGGCGACGGTCATGAACGCCAACCTCTGGCACAACCTGGGCCTCTACATCGAGAACCACGCCGATGATCTGCAGGAGGAGACGGTGCGCCGCATCTCGGCGGGCCAAGGCATCGCCGCGGTGGACTACATACAGGCCCGGGAGCTCACCGATTCGCTCGTCGCCGCCCTGGATGCGCTGTTCGAACACTACGACGCCCTGATCACCGCCGGCGCCCCGGGGGAGGCGCCGCTGGGCCTGGAATCCACCGGCAACGCCGCCTTCCAGCGCATCTGGACCGTGACCGGCCTGCCCGCCGTGACGCTTCCGTTGCTGAAGGGCCCGAACGGCATGCCTATCGGCGTCCAGGTGATCGGCCGCAAGGGCCGCGACGGGGATTTGTTCAAAGCCGCCCGCTGGATCGAGGAGCAAAGCACATGACCGCCACCGTCGATAGGGACCGTCTCTGGCAGAGCCACATGGAGATGGCGGAGATCGGCGCCACGCCGAAGGGCGGCGTCTGCCGGCTGTCCCTGACCGACGAGGACAAGGTGTCCCGCGATCTTTTCGTGAAGTGGGCCGAGGAAGCCGGTTGTACGGTGCGCGTCGATACGGTCGGCAACATCTTCGCCCGGCGCCCGGGCACGGACGCCGACGCGGCGCCTGTGATGACCGGCTCGCACCTGGACACCCAGCCCTTGGGCGGGCGCTTCGACGGCGCCTACGGGGTGCTCGCCGGCCTCGAGGTGGTGCGCGCGCTCAACGATGCCGGTGCCGAGACCCGGGCCCCCATCGACGTGGTCGTCTGGACCGACGAGGAGGGCTGCCGGTTCACCACCAAGACCATGGGCTCGGCCGTGTTCGCCGGCCTGATCCCGGAAGAAGACGTCCTGGCCGCGGCCGACCCCGACGGGCGCGGCTTCGCCGACGAACTCCGGCGCATCGGCTATGCGGGAACCGAGCCCTGCGGCGGCATGGACGTGGCCGCCTACTTCGAGACCCACATCGAGCAGGGGCCGATCCTGGAGAACGAGGGCATCCCCGTGGGCGCCGTCATCGGCGCCCAGGGACAGCGGTTCTTCCGGGTCACCGTGAGCGGCGAGGAGGGCCATGCCGGCACGCTCCCCATGACCATGCGCAAGGATTCGTTCCTGGGCGCGGCGCGCATGGCCGACGCGGTGAACGCCTGCGCCTTCGCTTTCGACCCCGTGCCGGTGGTCACCGTGGGCCACGTGCGCGTGCGGCCCAATTCGCGCAACACCATCCCCGGCGAGACCGTGTTCACCATCGACAGCCGGCATCCCGACGAGGCCATCCTGGCGGCGCTGAAGGAGCAGATGTCGGCGGCCTGCGGGCGCATCGCCCGGGACTTAGGCCTGGGCCTGGAGATCCATGAGGCCAGCGTCTCGCCGGTGGTCACCTTCGATGCGGCCTTGGTGCAGGCGATCCGCGACGCGGCCAAGGTGCTCGGCATCCCGTGTAAGGACATGTTCTCCGGCGCCGGCCACGACGCCTGCAAGCTGGCCGCCGTGGCGCCGTCTGCGATGATCTTCGTTCCCTGCAAGGACGGCGTCAGCCACAACGAACTGGAGGACGCGACGCCGGAAGACCTGGCCGCCGGCACGGCGGTGCTGCTGCGGGTCGTGGAGGACGCGGCGAACCGGGGGTGAGGCAATAATCAAGGCTCAATTCGCGATTCGTAGGCATTGTGGTAGAATCCCTCTCGATACGCTTTGGGAGTCAGAGAGATGGATCACGAGCGCTTTCGGGACTGGTTCTCGCGTGTCGATGAGTTGACGGCGG
>Ga0209568_1000590_pt1 | contig 12788 bp, 10 predicted proteins | sample WorMetOlspDAHAB2_FD_187406 | JGI IMG/M metagenome (GOLD analysis project Ga0209568, IMG submission 187406) | Marine gutless worms symbiont microbial communities from Max Planck institute for Marine Microbiology, Germany - Olavius sp. DAHAB.2... ...
CGGTGCAATGGGTGGTCGTCGAGCTCAAGCTCCTGCACAAATCTCCGGAGGCAACGATCGCGGAGGGTCTGGCGCAGACTGCCGGCTATATGGACCGGGTCGGCACCGACGAGGGCTATCTGATCGTCTTTGATCGTACCCCGAAGACTCCATGGGAAGAGAAGGTTTTTGTCAGGCAGGAGCGGTATGGAGAATACCGGATCGGGGTGTGGGGGATGTAAACGCCTGTCCGGCAACGGCCGTCCTCCCGCGGAATAGAGGAGATGCGGAATCGAGGAGGCTGGTCAACCTTGCCGTCCGTGCGACAGGCCCTACCCGTTAGAGACAGGAACAGCCCGCGGGTAACGGCAAACATCAATCCAACCCCACAGACGCATCCTCCACCCCCGCCATCGACTCCATAAGCGCCAGCAACGGCACCCGCAAGTTAAGCGGCAATCCCTCCCACGCCGACAACAAACGATTCACCTGCCCCGACGCATACTCACCCTGCGGCTCCAGCACATAACCCTCCCGACCCGTCGCCAACCACTCCATACTCACCCCCAAGGCATGCGCCAAAGCCGCCAACGTACTCGGCTTCGCCCCCTTCGTCTCACCCGACTCGATCTTATTGATCGCCCCCGGCGTCACACCCACCCGCTCCGCCAGCTCCGTCTGCTTCAACTTCATCCGCTCCCTGGCCGCAACCACCCGTTCGCTGAAAGTGTTCATACTCAAAAACTACTTGAGCACACCATCCGCATGCTATATTCGCAGTGAATATATTCACAGAGCAAAGCCTGGCAGCCATGACCAAGACACAAGCAATCCAACTCTTCGGCAGCAAAAAAGGGTAGTGGTAAATATTTAAATGGTCAGCGTAGAGGGGTTCATTAACCACGCCCGATCGCTTCTTTTGATTCCCTCTCCCCAACCCCTCTCCCGGCGGGAGAGGGGCTTTTGCGACACCCTCGGAGGGAGAGGAGGTGCAGCCGGTGGCGCGCCCAACATATTGCTATCGGCGATGTTCTCATTTAAACATTAACCACTACCCAAAAAAGCACTGGCCGAAGCCTTGGGCGTCCACCGCAGCCTGATCTCCAAGCTGCCCGACCAGCTCCCCACCAAATACAGCGACCGGACGACCGGGGCCGCGATCCGGCTGGGCCGGATGATCCCGCACCTGATCGCCGATAGACAACAACCGGAAGAGCCCCTGTCCTGCTGAAAGAGCGGACAAGGAAAATTCCTTTTTTAAGAAATTTGGTAGTGGTAAATTTTTAAATGGCTAGCGTAGACTTGCTTTGATCCCCTCTCCCCAGCCCTCTCCCGGAGGGAGAGGGAGTGCAGCCTGCGGTGCGCCAAACCCACTGCGAGTGGCGGTATTTCCATTTAAATACTAACCACTACCAGAAATTTAACAAAAAATATCCTAAATTAGGCAATGGCATTTTTTAAGCGGAAAAATATTTTTCTCAACAGCTTTTCGGCAAATCTGTGACCATTCCCGGCAAGTCCGTCCCGACAAACGGCCCTTGCAAGCATGTCAGCTCTTTAAGATGCACGCTTCGATTATGCGCACTCGCCCTGATAACCTCGTTGCCGGCATGGACAGGGCACCGGCCTGCCCTTAGAATTCGCCTCGGCCAGGAGAGCATCGAGCATCCCGCCACCATGCACGCTTCTATTGAGTTTCGGGACGGCAGGTGGAAGGGCTAGAGGCGCTCCCTGTCGTCACTGGCGGTGCCCCCGATACCGTCCGGCTCGTTCGGAGATGCCCTTGAGAAAACCCGCTATTCTGGTCCTGGAAGACAGCGCCGTCTTCCGCGGGACTTCCATCGGTGCGGACGGCCAAAGCGTCGGCGAGGTAGTCTTCAATACCGCCATGACCGGCTACCAGGAGATCCTGACCGATCCCTCGTACTGCCGGCAGCTGGTAACCCTGACCTATCCCCATATCGGCAACGTGGGCGTCAACCCGAATGACGAGGAGTCCTCCCGGATCCATGCCGCCGGATTGATCGTGCGCGATCTCCCGCTACACGCCGGCAATTGGCGCATGCAGGCTTCGCTGGACGACTATCTGATGCGCCATGGCGTAACGGCCATCGCCGACATCGACACCCGGCGGCTGACCCGGATCCTGAGGGAGAAGGGTGCCCGGAGCGGCTGTATCCAGGCGGGAGATGCCATCGACGAGGTGGCCGCGCTCGAGGCGGCGCGGTCGTTTCCGGGCCTGCAGGGAATGGATCTGGCCCGCGAGGTGACTACGCCGAGCCCTTACGAGTGGACTCAAGGGGTTTGGGACCTGAGCACCGATGGGTCGGACGCGCCGCCCCCGAGCGACGAGCGGCTACCGCTACAGGTGGTCGCCTATGACTACGGGATCAAACGCAATATTCTGCGCCTGCTGGTGCAGCGCGGCTGCCGGATCACCGTGGTGCCCGCCCGGACGCCGGCCGCCGAGGTGCTTGCGCAGCGGCCGGACGGTATCTTCCTGTCCAACGGTCCTGGGGATCCGGAGCCGTGCGACTACGCGATTACGGCGATCCGTACACTCCTGGAGACCAATACCCCTCTTCTTGGCATCTGCCTGGGCCATCAGCTGTTGGCCCTGGCCTGCGGCGCCCGTACCCTGAAGATGAAGTTCGGCCATCACGGCGCCAATCACCCGGTGCAGGAGCTTGCTACCGGGCGGGTAATGATCAGCAGCCAGAACCACGGCTTCGCGGTGGACGAGGACAGTCTTCCGGCACAAGTCCGGGCAACCCACCGTTCCCTCTTCGACGGCTCCCTGCAAGGCATCCACCACCGGGAGTATCCCGCCTTCGGCTTCCAGGGCCACCCGGAGGCGAGTCCCGGACCGCACGACGTGGCCCCGTTGTTCGACCATTTCATCGATTTGATACACAAGCGGAAGAACTAGCCGCAACCAGGCTTAGTCTGCGGGGAGAAGATTCAGCCGCAAATGAACGCGAATGAACGCAAATATATTAAGAAAAGTTGATGAGGACAAACCAACCTCTCGGCGTGTTATCAGGTGTTGGGCGTAAAAAGGGAAAAGACATGTCAGAATCTGGGAGCACACGATTCGCGATGAAGACGATTTGCAGCGGCATATCGATTATGTCCATTACAATCCGATCAAACACGGCCATGTGTCGCGCCTCATCGATTGGCCGTATTCGAGCTTTCACCAGACCAACGCGGCTACGGTCCTACAAAGGCATCGTCACATTGGGTCATGAATCAAGGGTAGTAGTCGGTTACGGCCCGCTCTTTTGGGCGCAGAGCTAGATATATACATTTAGATATCTAATATAGATAGCTAGATTTAGATACGACATATCTAAATCTAGATATTTTAGATACGGCAGTAGGGTCGTCTATTGCATGTTAGCCGCCAGAAGTTTTGAGTGTTGGCAATGCAGTGCAGGGCAAAGAACTCGGTAGCTTGCGGTAAAGCCCGTTTGAGTGTTGTGTGGTTCAGCCGGCGCATTCAATCAGGCTCGGAGCAATCTGCAAAGAAAGGTGGCTCTAGTCATGCATTGCACCGGCTGAACCACGCTTCAGAGTTTGCAGGGTGGCAATCGGGAAGTCCATCGCAAAGCAATGAAAAATGGCGGCTAACACGCGGCTCAAGCTGACCGCCTACTGCGCATCGGGTTCGTAGCAATTCTGAACCATCGTGCCAGCGCAGTAGGCGGCAGCTTATCCGTGCCGCTAGGCGAATAAGAAAGAGGATACAATGGAAGCAATAGTTGACTTTTTTCGGGAGAAAGAATGGGAGATTGTACATACTTTCGACACAGATCCGCGTGAAGGTCGATATCGAGATTGTAGTTCACTCAATTTATCTGAAGCATCTAATTCCGTATTGTCTGCTTTCAAGAAAGGAATATATGAACACCAGTGGATGGCAATCAATGAATTTAATCGTGGTGTAAATGTTTGCATATCAACAAGCACATCATCAGGAAAAACTCTGATATTTAACATCAGCGGTATTGAGGTATTATGCAAGAATCCAGAAGCAAAGATACTGGCTATTTATCCACTTAAAGCTTTAGGAACGGAGCAAGAAGTCCGGTGGAATGAGGTTCTAAAAAAATCCAGTCTTCCATATACAGTGGGTAGAATAGATGGTGCAGTAGCGCAAATTGAAAGAGAAAAAATAATAAAAAACTCGGTAGTGGTAAGTTTTTAAATGGTTTGCGTGGACTTGTTTTGATCCCCTCTCCCTGGCCCTCTCCCGGAGGAAGAGGGAGTATAGCCTATTAGAGCGCCAAACCCACTGCCAGCGGCAATGGTTCCATTTAAACCTTAACCATTACCAAAAACTCGAGTGTCGTGATAATGACGCCAGATGTCATTCATGCTTGGCTGTTATCAAAAGCCTCAAATTCATCGGTTAATAAGTTCCTGAAAAGGTAGTGGTAAATATTTAAATGGTCAGCGTAGAGGGGTTCATTAACCACGCCCGATCGCTTCTTTTGATTCCCTCTCCCCAACCCCTCTCCCGGCGGGAGAGGGGCTTTTGCGACACCCTCGGAGGGAGAGGAGGTGCAGCCGGTGGCGCGCCCAACATATTGCTATCGGCGATGTTCTCATTTAAACATTAACCACTACCAAAATACCGACCCGAAATGCATCCATACGGTCTTGGTTGCACTATATTCCTCGAAGGCGAGAATGGACTTAATCCTTACCGATTCCGGATTCCTTGACACCGCCAAAGGGTACTGTATTGTCGTCGTCACCATAGCTGTTGACGTGTACGATACCGGCTTCCAAGCGGCGTGAGAAATGGTAGGCTTCATCCACGTCATTCGTCCAGATGGAGGCTGCGAGCCCATAATGGGAGTCATTGGCAATATTGAGCGCTTCGAGCGCCGAATCGACTTCGATCAAAGACAATACGGGACCGAAAATTTCCTGCCTCGCAAAGCGCGAACGGGGGTCGACCCGGCCAAAAATGGTCGGCACCAGGTGACAGCCGCTAGGGAGCCTGCCGGTATCGAAGTCGAATGGAACAACCCGCGCTCCACTCGCCTTTCCTGCTTCGATAAATGCTTCGATCCGCTGTTGCTGTTCCCGGCTGACAAGGCATCCTACTTCGGTTTCCATGCTCCACGGATCACCGGGTACATAGTTGACGGCTTCCGATAACAGCAACGGAAGAAAGCGCTGTTTTATGCCCCGCTCTAAGATCAGTCGGGAGGGTGCGGAACAGATCTGGCCCTGGTTATAGAAGATATTCCTTGCCAATACCGCCGCCGCCTCGGAAAGATTCCGGCATTTCCGGGTGATAATAAAAGGGCTCTTGCCGCCACATTCCAAGCCGACCTTTTTCATATTCGACTGGCCGGCATATTGGAGTATCCGCTTACCGATTTCAGAAGAGCCGGTGAAAAATAAAGCCTTTACGTCGGGGTGAAGCGCCAATGCCTTGCCGGCCGTTTCTCCATAGCCTGGAACAACGTTGAAAACACCATCCGGTATGCCCGTCTCTTTGACGAGCTGGGCAACCTTGAGAATGGACAGGGATGATTGCTCCGCCGGTTTGATGACAACGGAGTTCCCCATTAACAAGGCAGGAGCGGATTTCCATGCCGCAACGACCAGAGGGTCGTTCCAGGGTGTGATCAGGGCGACGACGCCCAAGGGGACCTTGGTAATGGTTGCATAAGGAGTGCGCACGCATGGGAATGGCGTGGTCGAAAAATTTATCCGCCGCTTCCGCAAACCATCGAATCGCCGCAATGGCCTTCGGGATGGAATCCAGGTAGTAGTTTCTCAGGCAACGCCCGGTTTCATAGGTGTCCAGAATGGCCAATTCCTCTTTGTGCGCTTCCATTTTATCGGCCAATCCGAGTAAGGCGACTTGCCTCCGAGCCGGCTCCAAGTCACACCAGACCCGGTTGTTATAGGCATCACCGGCCGCGGTAACCGCAAGATCGATATCTTCCTGCCGACAAGCGGCGATACCGGAGATGTCGGATCCATCGATAGGGCTGACCTTATGGATGACCTCTTTACTCCGGGCGTCGATAAATCGACCATTGATGAACGCCCGCTTTTCTATGTTAAATTCACGCAGTCTGTCTTTGGGATTTGCAATCATAATCGGACCACCCATGGTCAAACCCGTCTACACCCTCCCCCGAGACCCGCGTGACGCCGCCGCGGCCGCGCGGTACTGGCTCGATGCCCTCCCCGAGCGCTACCCCCGCGAGGACCGTGAGCGTCTCACTCGGGCCTGCGAGCTGCTGGTGCGTTGCCGCGGCAACCGGGAGCTGGATACCGGCGAGATTCAGGTCCGTCACCTGCTCTGCACCGCGGACATCCTGGTACAGCTGCGCCTGGATGCCGATACCCTGACCGCCGCTCTGCTCAACGGCTGTCTCGGGCACCCGGAGGGTGGCGAGGAGCGGCTGGCGGCCGGTTTCGGCCCCGGTATCGCGGGCATGGTGGCAGACCTCGACCGCATCGATCAACTTGCCAATGTGGACGCGGTGATCGCTGTCAAGGACCGGCAGGAGCATGAAGAGAATCTGCGTCGCCTGTTGCTCGGCATCGCCGAGGACGTCCGGGTCGTGCTGGTGGTTCTGGCCGCACGACTGCACCTGATGCGCAGCATCGAGGGTCTGGACGAAGATCGCCGGCGCGGGATCGCGGAGGACACCCGGCGCGTCTATGCGCCTCTGGCCAACCGGCTCGGGGTGTGGCAGATCAAATGGGAGATCGAGGACCTGGCCATGCGCTACCTCGAGCCCGAGGCGTACCAACGCATTGCCAGGCAGCTCGATGGCCGGCGCACGGAACGCGAATCTTTCATCGCCGCGGTAATCACCACCCTGAGGGAGCGGTTTGCCGAGGCCGGCATCGACGCCGACATCAGCGGCAGGCCCAAGCACATCTACAGTATCTGGCGCAAGATGCAGCACAAAAATCTGGACCTGGAGCAGATCTTCGACCTGCGGGCGGTACGCATCCTGGTGGGGGACGTCGCCACCTGTTATGCCGCCCTGGGAATCGTGCACGGGCTCTGGAAGCACATCCCCGGGGAGTTCGACGATTACATCGCCACCCCCAAGGGCAACCTGTACCAATCTTTGCACACGGCCGTGATCGGACCCGAAGATAAGCCCCTCGAGGCGCAGATCCGCACCCGGGACATGCACCAGCATGCCGAGCTCGGCGTGGTGGCCCACTGGGCCTACAAGGAGAACAAACAGCAGGACGCGGCCTTCCAGCGCTGGCTGGCGCAGGTGCGTGACTGGCTCGAACGCAGGGACGAGGGCGAGGACGACGGCGACTTGGCGGAAGGCTTCAAGTCCGAGCTCGAGCCGGCGCACGTCTATGTGCTCACCCCTCAATCCAAGGTCATCGAGCTGCCCATGGGGGCACGGTGCTGGATTTCGCCTATGCGATTCACTCCGAGGTCGGCAACCGCTGTCGCGGGGCCAAGGTCGACGGCAGCATCGTGCCCCTCAGTCAGCCCCTGGTCAGCGGCCGGACGGTGGAGATCCTTACCCGCAGGAATGCGGCGCCTAGCCGCGACTGGCTCAGTCCCCATCACAACTATCTGAAGACGACCAAGGCCCGCAACCGTGTCCGCCAGTGGTTCAAGCGGCAGGACTTCGACCGTGATCTGAACCTGGGCCGCGCCCTGTTGGAGAAGGAGCTGGATCGACTCTGGATCGAGGGAAAACCTCGGCTCGAGCACATCTGCCACCGCTACAATTTCCCCACGGGAGAGGAGCTATTGGCCGCTATCGGCCGCGGTAAGGTGTCGGTCGGTCAGGTAGCGCGCCAGATCGGCGAGCCCGGAATCAGGGAGCACGACCGATCCGCCGCCAAGCCCACGCCACCGATACCGGACAGGCACCGAACGCCGGAGCGCGCGGAAGTGGTCGTGGCGGGCGTCGGGGAGCTCATGACCCGCATGGCCCAGTGCTGCAAGCCGATACCCTATGACGAGATCATAGGTTTTGTCACTCGGGGACGCGGCGTCACCATCCATCGCCGCGACTGCGCCAATATGCTCGGTTTGCCGGAGCAGGAGCAGCCCCGCCTGCTCGAGGTGCACTGGGCGGAGCAGGGCAGCGAGACCGCCTACCCGGTGGATCTGCTCGTCACCGCCGCTGACCGCAAGGGCCTGCTGCGGGACGTCTCATCGGTGTTCTCGGACGCGGGGATCGATGTCGTGGGCGTGAACACCGTCTCGGATCGCGCCAGGGACCTGGCCGATATGCGCTTCACCGTGGAGGTCAAGGACGTATCCCAGCTCGAGCGCGTCCTGGTCAAGCTGCGGCAGGTCCCCGACGTGCTGGAGGTCAGGCGGTCGCATTGATGGGACGCGGGACGGTTTGAGCAATCATGGGTTGGTCTCAAGGTGCCGCCGCATCCGCCGCCACCAGGTCTTTCAGGGTCTTGCCTTCCAGACTCCCGGCAACGGCCTGATCGAGGTCGGCGATGACCGCCCGCACCGTCGCCCAGCGTGTCGATTCGTCGTTGCGCGCGCGTGCGATGTCCAGGATCTCCCCCAGGCCGATGGTCTCGATCGCGCGGGCCGGGAGATAGGTCTCGGGCTCGTCGTTGGTCGTCACGACGAGTCCCTTCTCCTGCAGTGATCGGAGGAGCTGCTCGACCTGAGCCGGCGAGCCGTAGCAGCCGGCCGCGGTCAGGGCCGCGAGCGTCCATTTGGGCTCATCGAAGTAGTGGGTGCGGCCGATCGCGGCCATGACATCCAGGGCGAGCGCCCGGTCATGGACCTGCTCGACCTGCGGACCATTCAGGTGACGCCGCAACAGGTGGGGGTGCTGGGTGTAGCGGGCGATGTGCGCCCCGACCAGGACGATCAGCCAGCCGACGTTGAGCCAGATAATGAACAGCACGGCCGCGGCCATACCGGAGTAGACGGCCGAATATTTCGAGGAGCCGGCAACCAACCGGGCAAACAGGTAAGCGACGCCATGCCAGGCCACGCCGGCGAAGATGCCGCCCGTCAAGGCAGGTATCAGCCGCACCCGGTAATTGGTGAGAAAGGCGTACAGAAAGGCGAATGCCAGACCCACCAACAGGTAAGGAACCAAGCGCCCGAGCCCGATGATGAGCTGGTCGAGGGGTTCTATGCCGATGATCCCGTGGATGTTCTCGGCGCGGAATACGATGGCGGTGACACCGAGGGCGGCGAAGACGAACACGGGTCCCACCAAAGCCACGCTCAGGTAGTCGCTGAAACGGCGGGCCCAGCCGCGAACGTCGGGTACGTGCCAGATGGCATTGAAGGTCTCCTCCACCCGCGTGAGCAGCGAGATGACGGTCCAGAACAAGAGGGCGATACCGAAGGAGCCCAGGACGGCGAAGTTGAGATTGCCCACATAGGTCAGGATGTGTCGACCGATCTCGGCCCCCTTGTCGCCCAGGGGCTCCAATGACTGCATGAGCATGGGTTCGAGCTGGTTCTGGACCCCGAAGCCCTTGAGCACGGAAAAGGTGACGGCCAGGAAGGGGACCAGGGACAGTAAAGTCGTATAGGCGAGGCTGGTCGATTGCAGGTGCAGCTTCCCGTCTCGAAGCTTTCCCAGAACGCCCGTAATCAAGCGGATCGAAAAGGTCATTGCCCGAGCGAGCTGACCCGGCTCCGAACCCTCGCGTTCGGAAACCTGTCGCCGCCGGCGTCTGATCGGATTCATCTTGCCTGGGGGGTGTTCTCAATCGACAACCTGAAACCGTGAGATAAACTGCTAAACCGTATGGTTTTGTTGAGATTAGCTGTCAGGTCCCGGATGATTACGAAGAAATTTTTTGGGTAGTGGTAAATTTTTAAATGGCTAACGTAGACTTGCTTTGATCCCCTCTCCCCGGCCCTCTCCCGGAGGGAGAGGGAGTGCAGCCTGTGGCACCCCGAACCCACTGCGAGTGGCGATGTTTCCATTTAAACTTTAACCATTACCATTTTTTGATATGTAATCATCCGGGACCCGACACTTTACCCTTGGCCTGTGGTTTCCCCGCAACCGCTTTCGGACGTGATTTGTGTCTGCCCCCATGGCCATGACCATGGCCGCGGCGTCGGTCATCGGGATGCCGCCGCCGCGGTGTGCGCACGAATCGCGCCGGGTCGATCTCGGCGAGCAGGTCCGCGGTCACGGGTTTTATCGCGATCCTGGCGCCGGTGAAGGCCTCGATGTCCAGCAGGCAGAAGGCATAGGTCTCGCATACGAAGCTGATGGCATCGCCGGCGGCCCCGGCGCGGGCGGTGCGACCGATGCGGTGGACATAGTCCTCCGCATCCTCCGGCAGGTCATAGTTGATTACGTGGGTCACGTCCGGGATGTGCAGACCACGGGCGGCCACGTCGGTAGCCACCAGGATCGGCAGCGCCCCTTCCTGGAACTGCTTGAGCAACCGCAGGCGCTTTTTCTGGGGTACGTCGCCGGAGAGCACCGCCGCGTGCAGGCCATGGCCCTCCAGATAGCCCCAGATGGCCTCGGTCGCCCGCTTGGTGTTGGCGAAGACCATGACCCGGGCCTGCCCTAAACCCCGCAGCAGCCCGACCAGCAGGGGGATCTTCTCGTCGTTGGCCACCATGAAGCAGTGCTGGGAGACCCGGTCGGCAGTCACCTGATCCGGTTGGATCTTCACCGGGTGCGGGTGGTTCATATGCTCATAGGCGAGCTCGGTGACCCGGTAGGAAAGGGTGGCCGAGAACAGCATCCCCAACCGCTCGGTCGGTGGCGGCATACGGCGCAGCAGATAGCGGATGTCGCGGATAAAGCCGAGATCGAACATGCGGTCCGCCTCGTCGATGACCGCCACTTCCACCGCCCGCAGATCGAAGACACGCTGCTTGTAATAATCGATGAGGCGTCCGGGGGTTCCGATCAGGATGTCCACCCCGGCGTTCAGAGCATCGCGCTGCTCCTGATAACCGGTGCCGCCGTAAACCAGGCCCAGACGAAATCCCGTGTGCCGGTTGAGGGCCACCGTATCCGTGTGGATCTGCACGGCGAGCTCCCGAGTCGGTGCGATGACGATCACCCGCGGTTGGTTCACCCGACGTTGCGGGCGCGGCTCGCCGGTGATGAGCCGCTGCAGTGCGGTAACCAGAAAGGCGGCCGTCTTTCCGGTCCCCGTCTGGGCCTGTCCGGCCACGTCCCGCCCCGGCAGCGCCAGCGGCAGGATCTCCGCCTGAATGGGCGTACAATGGGTAAATCCGGCGTCTTGAAGCCCCTGGAGAATGCGGGGGTCGAGGTCGAAGGAATCGAATCGCGTATCGGTCAGGTGGGTCTGGGTCATGAACAACGGCCATGGACAAGGTGTGGAAAATCGGCTGGCTTACCCCCACTTGTCCACGGCAGGGGTTGCATATTTTCGAATTCTTGGCTCAAATAGCATCTTAATCCGAAGGGCACACCGACGCCAATTCCCCGCCGCTTCTCCGTCCCAGCGCCGAATGCCGCAAACGGCAGGCCTCTATCCCTCAAGAACCAACCCAATCCAGGAGGTTATCTCTGTGAGCGAGCGCATCGTCCATGTAACGGATGACTCTTTCGAGCAGGAAGTCCTGCAAGCGTCCAAGCCGGTACTCGTCGATTACTGGGCCGACTGGTGCGGTCCCTGCAAGATGATCGTGCCCGTGCTGGACGAGATCGCCGACGAGTACGAGGGCAGGGTCCGGATCGCCAAGCTCAACATCGATGACAACCCGAACACGCCGCCGCGCTACGGAATCCGCGGTATCCCGACGCTGATGCTGTTCAAGGAAGGCGAGGTGGAGGCGACCAAAGTCGGCGCTGTCTCCAAGTCACAGCTCACGGCCTTCATCGACAGCAATCTGTAACCTGCGGCGGTGAGTGCCCCTGTTCACCGCGTCCGGGCGAGACGGACCAGCCGACCGCGGCGCCCACCCGAGTGCCCCTCGCCGCAACATCGGTCACACGGGAAGTTGCTGCCGCGAGGCACGTCTCCCGCATCCGATAGGGGCATTGCAATGCCCTGCCTTCGGACACGCCGGACGAACCTCGTTTTCCACGAAAAATGGGACCTATATATATAGCCAGCCAAAACCATGGCAAGAGACTTGGGCGGGGTCGGATTGAAGGGAGGATTACCGAACTTCCGGATTTCATCCGGGCTGCAAAGACAAACACCGCCCTCCGTGGCTAGTCACGTCTATAGGTCCCCAAAAAATCCATCGGCGACAGACAAAGCAGCATCCCCCGCGTCTCGCTGCCCATTCACACCCCGAACGGGACCAATCGAGGGGGATCCTGAAGAAAATCCCTGCCCAGGGTCTTCCGCCGCACGAAGTCGAGCCTGCGTTCTCGATTTGGTTTCATGTTCAATCAGTGAGCGGATGGGTAGTGGTAAGTTTTTAAATGGTTTGCGTGGACTTGTTTTGATCCCCTCTCCCCGGCCCTCTCCCGGCGGGAGAGGGGGGTAGCCTATAGCGCGCCAAACTTACTGCGAGCGGCGATGGTTACATTTAAACCTTAACCATTACCAGAACGAGAATGGACGCTGGTAGTGGTAAATTTTTAAATGGCTGGCGTGGACTTGTTCGATCCCCTCTCCCCGGCCCTCTCCCGGAGGAAGAGGGAGTATAGCCTATTAGAGCGCCAAACCCACTGCCAGTGGCAATAGTTCCATTTAAACCTTAACCATTACCCAAGAAAGGTTTATCGAGCAAGCGCTAGCGCCTCGTTTGGCAGAAGCCGAAGCCGGCCGCCGGATGGTTTTTTTTACTGACGCAGCACACTTTGTCCATGGCGCATTTTTGGCCGCTATCTGGAGTT
>Ga0209568_1000591_pt1 | contig 12786 bp, 3 predicted proteins | sample WorMetOlspDAHAB2_FD_187406 | JGI IMG/M metagenome (GOLD analysis project Ga0209568, IMG submission 187406) | Marine gutless worms symbiont microbial communities from Max Planck institute for Marine Microbiology, Germany - Olavius sp. DAHAB.2... ...
CGAAATGGCACGCACAGCAGTGGGACGGACGACGATCGAGTGTTGCGTGCGCTGGTGCGCAACGAGATGTGCTGGCTCAGATACTGCGGAGATAACGTCTGCTGAGTCTTGAACGTCAGCACGGCCAACTTATAGTTGATGCGCTGTTCAACAGACAGCCAGTGCAGCGTCTGGAGCAGCGAGTTGACGTCTGACCATCGAGGCGCTTGTAGAACGATACGCGCCGCGTTGTTCTGGACTCGCTGGAGCTTCTGATTTTCTGAATGGTGCTGGATGGAGCGCCGTGCAGCACAGAGTTGCAGTAATCGATTCTAGAAAGAATCAGGATGCATGCAAGCGTCTGTGCTAGGTCCAGCGTCAGTAGATGGCGTATGTGGCGGATCGCACGCGCGTGGTAATTGCTACGGCTGATCGCGCTACGGCTGACGCGTGGTTATCGAAAGTCAGGCGACGATCGACAGTGACGCCCAGAACTCGCATCGAATCTGCCACCATTTAGCAAAACTTCCATAGTAGGCCTGTGAGCCTATTTTTGTATAAACGCAGATACATATCCCATTGTCCCTTCCGCCAGGTGCGCTTCTTATAGCCCAACCAACAGTGACAAAGCATGATCGTGTTAAATCGTGTTTTATCATCAAGTCTACAACACCGATTTCGAAAAAATTCTAAAGCAAAAATAAACGCAGAGAGTTAGTTAGTTACCTGTCGCCGCTGATAGACTTCGTCTACGCCAAATGACGTGCATCCGATAAACTCGCACCTGCTGCAATAGTACGAACACCAAAGACCATGATCACACAGCGTGCACAAGCATTTTCTCGCAATATCTCTTTATTCGATGATTAATTTATGTCGAGCATATTTCACAAACATGTACAATCTCGTAACAAACTCAACAAGCGCCAGTCTGCCGTGAAAAAATGCAACATCTACATTATTATATTCCACATTATTATATTATAACACAGTGACGCAATTTCCGTGATCACTTTTTATGAGCGTGTTGCTTGCCCCTGAATGCATTATCAGCAATTAGAGCAATATTACTGTGTATAGCATAGACACACTTAACTGCGAGGTAGAGAAAACACGTGGTACTTTTACACTTCTCATGCAGGTCAGCTTTTTTACTTTTCACATTAAATTAACCATGCAAGAATACAACACGAGTAAGAACGACGTTTTACACTCACTGTCTGGCGGTGTCTCTTCTCCATGCAGACACATACACGCGCTTTGTGTAGTCTTCATCTAGCAGCTCACTGTCGACAATCACAAGCAAACACGTCAATGTGTATATTCCGTGGCTCATTTTATATTACTGCGATATTTTAATATTTTATATTACTGTGATTTTGTATTTCTTTGCTGGAGATTATAAGTGTCGACTTACTTTCCTGCCCGTTTTGCTCATAATGTCTCTAGTTTTTGCTATTGTCACTGCTCTGCTTTAATGTAGCCTAATTGTTGTGCCATAAGCAAATGAATAAATATCATAAATATCATATCTTACTATCGTACCTCGCCGACGAATTCCTCTGGCCCTCGGACCTCGAGGCTCGAGGTCGTCTTCGCTCAGCGTCATTAGCACTGATTGTCCGTCGTACACGCACAGTACTGTCGTCGACAGTTGGCGCTTATCGAGTTTGTCCATCGTCTCCGCTGCCTGTGTCTAGAACGAACTTCGCCGTCCCTGTGAGTTTTCTGCAGCTCGTCCGAAGACTCATCTTTTCAGTCGTTCCTTTCCCGACTTTCTGTATAGTTCATATGAAGCGACTTCTACGTCTTGCTAATTATCGGACCCTTTAATCGCTTCTGTTACTTACTTATCAACTTACTTGCTTACAAACAGTTCAGTGGCCTATATTTCAGGACACATCCAGCCTGCACTGGTCTCATTAAGTAAGTAAGTGAATGTCAGGCCGACTCACAATGAGAATTTTTCGCGGAATAATGGATCAGCGGTGCCACGAACGACGTCTGTCTTACAATGGGTCTTCCTTGTCTCGTCCGGCATCAGACAAACCTTCAATCCAAGCACAACAAATTATAAGCGGTTTTGACAGTCAATTCGGCAAGTGCTAAGCTTGTCAATATCAAAAACGCATAATGCGCTAAGTTGTGTATAATTTGCAGATCGACATCCAAAATTTCCAAACACATGGTTTTGTTTGTGGTCACCTACAAAAGAAATTTATTTTTGCTCATTTTATTATATGATTTCCCGCAGTGGCGGATTCATAGGGGGCTGTGAGGGCGGCCGCCCCCCATATTTCTCTCAGAATTTGTTTCTGTAAGTCGCCTTTTCCCGTATAAAACGCGCATAGTTCATAGTTCATATAGGCCTATGGGTATATTTGCGATAAAGTGCAACGAGGCCGCTCCCTACAAAATTTCTGGATCCGCCATTGATCACCGTTCTAAATTAGTGCAACGATTAATTCCGTTTTGCCATAATTTCCTCGTTTGCCCCACAAACGTTAACGACAATATTCTCACAACTTAATATAAATCAAACAAGTAAAAACTTTTTATTTAAACGCTATGCAGATTTACTTACAGTAATCAGTATGCCAAAGCAAAAAAGGCAAATACTGTAGGCTATAAGTGCAGTCAATGGTCATGACTGTGACCAGACAATAAAAATTAAGTCTGGCTTTTAGCAATGCTTTAAAATAAGTAACGGACAGTAACCAATAATACAGAACCAGGTCAGATTATAATATCGCACTGCTGTAACTGTTAAATGAAGTTTCAATGGCAGTAGACATACGTACTTGTTTAACCGCTAATCTTCCTAATTATTAGGCCAACCCGTCTGGGGCGAGATGGATTAAATTAAAATCCCTCCATGCATCTCAAAGAGAGGCTCCCGGGCTACCAACAGCAGTCGGGGCTCTTCAGCACCAACACTGAGTGTATCAGAATGACATATATGTTAACTTATTGTCCGGCTTATGAAGCGTCGAGTGAGACAGAAATTACAACACATTACTTCCATCATCTCTCCGATATACAGGGTGGCACCCAAAAGTAAGTCATCTTCAAGAATCATCATTTGATCGTATTAAAACCCGTCAGTGAGGCTAGGCTTTTCAACAATTTTGAATGTAAAATGAGCACAACAATATTATAAGTTTGTATTATCTTTCGAATGCAGCGTACAGGCAGACGTGGTGACTGTGTGTGATCCACATCTGAGCGCTTAGTGGTCGAGGTACTGACGACAGGCGCTATACAAATCCACTTTTCTTTCCTTTTTCCTTTATTAAATATTCTATATGTGATCTAATTTGTGACGTCATTAGTTGTTGTGTTTGAAGATGTGACTTGGCTAAAGTAATAAAATAATAAAATCGTGATTGAAAAAGGCAAAATAGAGTAAATATAAAAATCCTAGAAGTTTTTTAAAACATAAATCTCCAGCTAAAATGGTTTAGAATGGAATACACAGCTTGCTAAGGCGAGCTGATGCCAGAAAGAGTGTTGACACCATTTACCATATGTGATTTATATTGGAATTTTGTGGGTCATGCATAGTTAATGACGTCAAAAAGTAGGTTACGCACATAATAATTTCATACAAACTAATAATGTTATATAGTGCTTAACTGATACTTTAATTTGACGAAGAAAAGTAATCTCATTTGCAGGGTTTAATACGATTTAATACGAGTTTTTGATAATTTGACTTTTTGGTCCACCCTGTATATATCCAGTTCTCAAAATTCAAAACCTGGATCAAACCGGTAGATGAACACGAGATAGCCTACCTACATATAAATAAGAGTGCATCAGAACTCAGCAACTCAAAGAACAAGTAATGGCAGTATTCAGCTTATTATGAGCACTGCTCTGTTTTATTACGCCTATACCAATTAAGCTGAAAGATCAAAGTGATTTGATATCAATATTTAATTAGTTACGCTAAACACCGTTAAACGCAGGAAATTACGAATACTACCAACTTTGACGTATACGTCGAAATTGTCGTCATCGTGCTGCAATAGATTCTTGCCGTTAATTACTACAACAAAAATTAACAATAATGGTTCTTTAAAAACTATACGAACTAAAATCAGTCCATCAGCTGCGTGTTGTAGGACACTGGGGACAGTGTAGCTTCTTGCTTTTTTCATAAAAATTCCACCTTTTCGCCTTGGTTTGTTTGCTGATTTGTCAGCGGCTATAAAAACTAATGGAATTAACACTACATTTATAGACTTTGCATAGAATCAGCAATGTCCGAATAGACTCAGTCGTTCTGTCGATGCAGAAAAATAGCAGTTACATTAAGTAACAGTAAGCGAAAATGAAATAATCTGGAAATCGTTTAACCAACAGCCAAAAACGTTCCAAATAGTACTATTTTAAATGAATGCAATTTTGCCTGTGCTATTTATGAATGTCAGTGAGGTTTTATATTGATAGTTTGGAAGGAAGGAAGTAGGCTCCAATGCATAAAACCCGAAAGACTGTCCTGTACGATCGAGTTATCTTAATTCGACTTAATCCGTTATTTCGAAAAGTCAGCTGGCAATTTACGATAAAGTTTTCTCACCATTAATGGTTAGAATTCCACCACCACCTCGTAAAGACAGCCTCAGCTGACCTGCAACCGACACGAGATATGCATGGTGTATAATATAAAGGTGTGACAAGAAAAAAAACGTATAAACAAGGCATATGAAACTTAATTATACAGCGTACTTTTTGCAATCGTAAAGTTTAAAGTACTTCCTTACTCTGTTTGATATTTCATAATCACAAACAGCAGAATGCCGTCAACACAGAATATTCGTTTAGGAGCACAGGCCTACTGCAGCCAGTTATAAGCTAAAGGCTCGCGTTTTAGCATTGCTTTTCATCTTTTAGCGACTTTTATTTTTGGTTTTAACCTATTTTGGAGTTAATTTAAATTTAGCGTGTGTTAACGATTCAGTATTTACGCTTTTTTATTTTGATGTTTCTGTTATGAGCACTTTACGAATTTGTTAACGACGACGATGACGATTAATATTTTTGGATTATTTTCAAGATTACACTCTTGCCGGCAACGAAGGGGTATTTTAGCCCCAGGGTTGTTTTTGCAAAATCTCACTTATTTATCAGCGGAATGTGACAGCTGTTTTTGTGACACTGTTACAGAATAACTTGGGCGTCGGAGACAAGTGACGGCAACGGCGTCATTATTATCTATTTCCGGTTTTTCTCTACATGTCTGTAAAGTGAACTTTTGTATGTCGGAAAAAAACAGATGTTGCAGACGTGAATGGCTATGAGAAACGCACGTAACGTTGACAAATGTAATAGCTTTGAATGCTATTCGCCGCAGAGTTCAGCTAAACATCTTCGAGCATTTTCAACATGACTGACACGAACCATGCAGTAGTGGGCGCTGAAATCGCGAGACCTGACAACGCGGCACCAGATCAAACAGATCGCAACGGGTTGAACATTCGTCGGCCCAAGAAAAATTTTAACGAGCTGAACGATAAGCGAACGAATTAAATCCTGTTTGTCGATTCAACAGCGGCGCTTATGGCTGATTGCACGCAGTTTCTGCGTGCAATCAGCCATTCTGTAGGCGCTCATACGGAGTCCCTACAGCCGCGGGTCGACAACAGCAGCAACAACAACAGCAGCGAGGACGAAGACGAGAACAGGCAGGCGCCTGTACCAGCGGCGCCAACTTCAGGGGCATCGGAATAGGCAACGGCAACAACCTCGGACGACTGTTGCGAAGTGTGCATAGTGGCGCCACGTGCTGGCTCCGCACTGGTGCCGTGCGGGCATAGAACACGTAGACAGTATACAAGACGACGCAATGATGACAAAGAAAAACTTTTAGAAATTGATCTATTAGTCAATCACACAATCAATCACTATTTTATAGTGCGCCCAAACGTTGTCCATAGAGCTGGCCAACTTAGTCTGCCGCGCGTAGAAATAAGTATAACAGAAAGAAATAGAACTACAAACATAAAACCGATGAGCAGCTCATAAAATACTCCCTGAATCAAACATGAACTTGTAGTAAGCATCTACTCGAACACAGAAACAAGTCTCGCAATGTCAGGTCTCGCGTTTTCAGTCGCCCCGCAGTAGTAATATCTGATCATATTTGGCACTTAGCAAGACCGTGTAGAAAGCTATTTTATAGCTTCTGCGCATGGTAAAGTTTACGGTATGCATACCAACAGTGTGCGACAACTGGTTAAGCATCAAAACGATCACTAAGAGAGCAAACTGGAAAAAGTTTTTAATGGTGGAAATTGTTGTCGCCCATTGTCAATCTAAGCCGCATGTATATAGCTTAGTGTATAGGCCTGTTTTAGATTATGAACGACAACAATATTTGGAGAAATAGCTAAGTCCTTACCACTTCCGGATATAGCCCGCCATCTTGGATATTCTACAGAGAGCACTTCCAAGACGTCATTGATGGAGTTACACAGTCGGCTGTAAACGAAGCAACTTTCGAAGTACTGTACAATGCATCGGTGGTGACTAAAACGCAGCTAAGTCTAGGTTGTGTTAGTTATCGCTAAGATTTTAGTATTTCCGGTGACGTCACAAATGACGCAGAGGTCAAATGATATGTACAGTGAGACAAACGTATAGAAAAGTTATGCACGCATCAGGCCCAAAAAATTCGTGTCAATATCTGGAACGGTTCAAAAGTTATAGCCTAGCAGTGATGGTGGGGGAAGTAATTTCCCCCTCCCTCACCACCCTGCCGGTTTACGTCGTCCAAATTCTGTTGCCAGCCACAGGGGTTAAATTAGTTAATGGATTCGTTTTTTTTCACAAGAATTTCAATCCTACAGATATCTTTGGACAAACCTCGAGACGTCATTGATGGAATTACAGAAGCCGGTTTCTCAATATTCGTTGCAGCGGCATTTGTACTTCTCGTAATGTCAGCATCACTAACAGGAGGATGCGGAGAAACTGTGCCGGCGCACTCCGTTGCCATGACAACGTTCTGCTGCTGCTGCATTTTAAGGTTTTCTTGCGATCTAGCCGCTGATGACTCTGATGTTGAACATGACGTCACTGAATCATTTGAAGAAGTTGACGAATTCATGTCCAGCGTGTCTGCAACGCGCGGATATCTTTCGTCGCACGATAATGCAATAATTATTGTAAAATTGTGAAGCGTTATAGCGTCCATCCAGGCACGGGCTTACGGTTGCAATTAGCCTACAATAAACTTTGCTGTGGTTGGCCTACAGACGCACAACGACTGCAGTGTATTACATTACAACGTCTGCTGGAGACGTAAAAGGAGATAAGTCTTTTTATCTACTCTATTCGATAACACCGATAAGTAAAACAACATTAAACAGAATTAATGTTACAAGCTTTGCAAACGTAATCATGTGAGCTGTACTGATTCGGAATAAGGGCAGTCAGTCTCACGCTAAGAAGCATGCTGCATGCTATACGCCTATACCGCTTGCATGTTTCTCTGCGTGCGTATGATTGTGCGTATGATTGTGTGTGTGTGTGTGTGTGTGCGTGTGTGTGTTTGTGTTTTAACAGCATTAATAAAAAGAAAGTTAAGAATGCAGCACACACTTGAGTTTTACAAGCGGTATGCGGCAGTGTTCGCCTGATGTTTCTCGCCTTTTGTTTTGAGATAGCCGTGAGGTGGGGGATGGAAACAGCAGCCAGTGCGTCCTATGCGGCACCTTTACCCTTGCGCGGAGACACAGTAATGGCAGGCGTTGCTTGCGTGCGCAGTTTGTCAACAAAGAACACAGACTGCTAAACAGCGTATAGACAACGGTCGGTAACGTGTTTGCGATAGCACAATAGCTGTCTTATGAACTGGTGATAATGTAGGTCTGCGGTCCCGTTGTGTCGGCTTGACAAGGAATTGACAGTATGCAGCCCGTCACGACAACAAACAAGCAGCTCCGCAGTCTCACCAGTTCCCAGACTGAAACATATGTCCGTCCACTCAAAACGAACCATTTCACCCACTGCGAAAATCATACGTTGTACCTTTTTTTCTTTTGCATGGTATTTTTACGGGGAGGGAAAACTAACTCCACAGAAGATCATCAACAATAACATGAAATATAAGCGCAAAAGAAAAAAAAATAAAGTTAACGCCGATGAATACAGAACGTTTAATAAATTGTTGACTGAATTACAATACGGAACGCATTTTCGTTGCGTCGTTCTCGGTATTCAAACCTTGCTCGCAAATGGCACTAAAGCAAAACGATAAGCGTCACTTCAGATTGAGATGAAATTTTATTTCATCAGGCTGTTTAAAGACATGGCCAACTTACACCACCATGAAAAATCTAACAGAATGCGTAGTACAGTGCAGCACATTAGATCCATGCAATACCGGTAATTTAAAAAAAATCGACATTTTACGGAATCCTTGTTACGAAAACGTGACACAAAGTCAACGTCAATATAGGCCTACTTCTAACGAAATATACAATTGTCTCAATAAGTAAATACTTCGTAAGTTTGTATGCATCAAACATGCGATGCTAGTGTGAACAAAATTTAGGCTACCTGACATTGCTCCAAATTCGGATATTCTGTAAGCCGACCGGCGAACGCTTGTCCAATAAATTACGTCGAACTATGTATCGTATGTGCACAGAAAGAACACTGACATGCAACAGGTGCGCGCAAGTGTTAAGTACCGCTGACGAATGACGACTAATTGTTGTGTCAACACCTATAGCGAATTTCTTAAACTGTACGAGTGACACATGTGGCGAATTATTCGAGCGCTGAACGGAGGAACGGAGGCGGTTAGATGCGGCAGCGTACATCTTGAATACAGCCTGCCCTCGGCCGACAGCAGTAGCCTATACTGCGCGGAACTCTTGCTATCATTGTCGTAAAGGCTGCGCAACGGAAAGCTTGCTGGCGACAGACGGCATTGGGCACGCTAGACTTGTCTTTTGTCCTTTTGTCGGCCAATAGACGATAAGTTTCGCCATGCACGTGCGTATCATTTGTGACGGCGTGACTGACTATCTTTGTGCCATTGTACGTCATGCAAAATGCAACGGCACAGACTGGCCTGCCGTACCGCTGGCGATGCTGTTACTTTAAGGTTTACCGACACGTATCTTATATTACGGTGGTCACTAAGCAACATTTATATGCGATTCATAATATAATGAGTATTCCACTGAAGGATTTATGGCTTTGGCAATTTGAATCAATAACGGTTTTACTCGAACTTTAATCATATATTCGCACAGACTGGCCCCATCTTTGGACCTATTGCTTTCACCTACTGCTTACTCGCAGCTAAACGCACAACCGTGTTTTATATGCTTTATGAAATACTAACTTACTTATTTAATTTACAGACTAAAATCTCGCTGTCTTCCATAGGCTACATTTCACCACCAATAAAATTTAGGTCCCTACCGCTGGCGATGCCAGCGGTAGGGACCTAAATCTTAGACACGCGGCACCCTTTTTGTGCCATATAATTAGCCCACAGCTCCCGTAACTCTTCTATTTTATGCACTGTAGGCCTATGTTAATGTTTGTTGTGCGATTATTGCATTTTGCTGTCTAAGGCCTTCTTTTAACTTTTTAATCTGTAACAGTTGGTGCGATTAATTGGCACGTAAGCCTATTTCATTTCATTACACGTCGTTGGGCATAAAAACGTCGACGATCAGCGATGTGAACAATTAAGCAAGAAGCGACAGTGACCAACAAGACATGCAGTAATTAAATCGCCTATAGTTGTCCTGCAATCCTGCAGTCCATACAGTCATTTATCCACTCTGTGCGTACAGGTTGGTACAATAAATAATTTATAGTCACCTCCGAATTATAAAAAAACTAAATCCCATTGAAAACCCATCGAATATATGTAACGTCATCAATTACTGTGCTTCAAGCTTCGATTTGGGTGAAATAAGTGTAATTAAAAACCTGAAAAAAAGAAGAAAAAATTGAATCAGAGAATTTTTTTACATGAATTCCCATCTATATGATAGTTTCGGAGTGAAACTCATATAGCCCGCTAAAGCAAACTGAGGCAAGAGAGAACACTTGCACAATTAGCTAAGCTAATTGCGGCTCTGCGACTCACGCAAAACAATTGACGTCACAAATTAGGTCACCCTTGTAATATTTAATATTAAGCGATAATATTGCAGTGCTTGTTTGACACTTTACGTTGACTAACATGTAATCACACTGGCAGAGAATAATATACGATTTAATACGCTATACTGATAATTCGGTAGTGGTTTAGTTAGCCTACTTCTTGGGCCACCCCCTGTATGTTTATATTAACATGCTACTTGACTTGATCTTACTTGACTTTTTGTCAGGCTACAAATCTTGACATAATAAATGTCCTCTTTCACAAAACATGTCCGCAGAGTGTGCCAAACTCCATCTAAGAGACAACCGGACGGACGAACTAACGAACAGACGCCGGAAATAGAATTTGGTGCATTCTAACTTTAAAATGTGACATTTGGTGGCAATAACTTTAATGATTTTCCTGATAATCAACTGACCAAAATTCGTGTATTTATTGGTTGATTCCGGATTTTTATCTCCCCTTAATTTTCTATGAAGCATCGTCGTTCGTCCCCCATAGGATGGACGCCCCTGACAGACACAACGGACAAAGAGACAAACGAACGAACGAACAGACGGATGAAGAGACGAGTCTAGCCTAACTAGCCTAAAACCGAGATACAATGTGCAATTAAATTTGACCGTACCCTTCCATAGCCACTATATTCGTATAACAATTATTCCAACAATATTACAAATAAAGTGGGTTTAGGCCTACTGTCAATAATTCAAAGCGTCTCATAGCTTTTTTTGCGAAAAAGAAACCGATAGATTCCAATGTTGCTTTCGTAAATACGGGTTTCGTGAGAAGCTATTCGCTGAATCATCAGCATTGTAGGCCAAACATCAACATAATCAGCTACAGAGAAATACGAAACATAATTCGCACACGGCGATAAAACAGAAAGAGTGGGCCTAACAATTAACGTAACAAAACTATTTAGGACCACATAGCTCAGCTGTGAAATGGTGCTATTAAAGTTTGCTACTTGGGCGTATACGAATAGCTCGTTTTCCGTTTCCCTTTTGACGAAATCTTGTTACATTATCGCGTGCACATTTCGCAAAAGGGAAAGAGCGAAGTACTATAACTGCGTTACAGCTATGCATAATGCGCTAATGTTAGCGTACACTTTGTACGACATACGCGCTGCATATTGCCTATAGCCTAGGGAACCCAGTACACGGATGTCGCGGTTTCCGTCTGTCTAATACGTCGTCGTCTGTCCCGTACCTGCGCCTAAAACGAAATTGAAAAGCGCCCAAAGTCCTGAATAGGCAGTAATATTGCCTGTGTCACATGTAACAATTTTGGTGCCATTTGAAGGTCAACGGGTAACAAGGCCATTGTAACAAGGCCGATAAATACCGAGAGGGAAAATTCGACATTACTAATTCCGTTTAATTCTTATGCGTCGACAACACCAAACATTTTTATCGTGTCGGGTGTAGCGTTAAACTCTACTCACTCACACGAAACATTAACACAAATTTCCATTTCGCCACTACAGCATGCAGGGTGACCCCAAAAAGTACGTCACTACAGAATCATTGATAAATCGTTTTGAAAGGCTGCCAATTACATAATATTTTCGGTGAAATTAAAAGTGTCACTCAAGAACTATAATGTTATCACTTGGTATTGAATATTCTATGTGTGACCCTATTTCTGACGTCAAATTGTGTGTGAGGCGTAAACTGCGATATACGTCATATAACGTAAATGATTCCAGCGCTACTTCATTCATCATTTTGACTTCGTGAGCTGTGAATCCCACGTCGAAACCATTTTTAGATGGAAATACACGTAAAAATTTCTCTTATTTCCATCTGTTATCCTTTTCCAGGTTTAAAATTGCAATTTTATCATATATTCACTTATCTTTCCCATATTGCAGCTTCAAACACAGTAATTGATTACTTCACAAAGTGGTTCACGTATAGAATATTTAATACCAACTGATAAAATATTGGTGCTTCATATTCTGGACAGCGTCGGCCTCAGGATTTGCGAGATCAATGGCAACGAAAAACAAGAGAAAATCGTTCGTTTTAATCACAAATGACACAAAAGCTGACAGTTACATAAAGAAAATCACTGTTCGTGGTAATACCATGTCGTTACAATTTTAGAGCTCGTTTGAGCTCGTGTGAAGTGTCACTGTTATTATGTGTTTTTTTTTGCGTTTCTTTTTCATAGTTTGTTATTAAATTTTCGCTTCATGCTATGTTGCCGCTTCTGGCGAATAAAGATGAATATAAATGGTCTGAATTATTCAGTTTGATGACTATTATTTACTGCGGGCATACTGCATGGCTAAGACCTGTTCATATGGCGACACGGTGTATATAGGTCAAAGTGCAAAAGTGAAGAGAAAATCTTCGGTTTAAAAATCCGACTTTCACAACATCACTAAATACGATTTATATTCCGAACTGGATCTTTCGCATACTTTTTGTACCCGCATCCGATCGGGGTCCGAATCGGGGGCCTCGCCCCCCCCTCCCGTTTCCGTCCCCGAAGACCAGCACCCGATTCTGTGAAAGGTTGTTTCTCAGAAGCAGCAAGTTGCTGTGAAAGCGCCGTCTTTTGGGAGCGGGGACTTTTCGGAAACAGTGGTGTACGGCACGGCACTCATATGCGCCTCCGAAATGACCTATATTGTGTCGAGTGGGGCGTTAAAC
>Ga0209568_1000592_pt1 | contig 12765 bp, 12 predicted proteins | sample WorMetOlspDAHAB2_FD_187406 | JGI IMG/M metagenome (GOLD analysis project Ga0209568, IMG submission 187406) | Marine gutless worms symbiont microbial communities from Max Planck institute for Marine Microbiology, Germany - Olavius sp. DAHAB.2... ...
CACAAATCCTATTTGTTTCATAAAATAAAATAAATTAAATTAATGTATACTTCAATTAATCAGTGAATAACTTATTAAACAATAAATGAATTACGGTGATCATAACAAAGTTGCAAGTAGCGCCTGTCGAGCTCGACGTGTCGAGCCAGTCGAGCTCGTCGTGTCGAGCTGTGCTGTTCGACTAGCTCGACACAGCCAAAGTGCATGGGCTCGACACGTCGAACGTGTCGAGTCGAGTCGAGCCAAGTGGAATTTGAGCCTTAACGTCACACCTAACGTCGTTGAGCCGGTGAGCCTACGGTGAGCGGTGAGCGTAGGGGGCCTTACATGTAACGCAGCAGCAGCAGCAGCAGCACGGGTGGCAAGGCATACAAATGCCGTTTAACCCTACGTCTACGTACTTGGCCAGCTTACACGGGCTTTAATTACCTAGTATCTTGTGATGGAAATGCTTCGAATAATTCGTTGCCGGTATTATTTGTAAACAGTTACCAGTCTCATTGTACGTGGGGCGGTTATGAAAAACATACCACGACAAAAATGCAATTTCTCAGGAATGACAACATTTTGTTATGACATTTTGTACGATTATTCTAAAAGGTTCTTCGCGATAAGCGCACAATTCGTATGAAAGTTTGTTAACCCGCCGAGAAAATACAATGACATGAAGAGAAAAGTACTATTTTCACAACTTGCTGCCATTATCTGCTGACAGCGATAATAACCTTGTTTTGTGATTAGGCTGTAGAAAATAATGAAATTTAAGAGTGTAGTACCGGAATGTGTGCTGATTAATCTAAGAAATTTTTAGGCAGAATTACCTCCTGGTTTGTGATAAATGTTTGTTACGCTAAGTTACTTTTTGTGTGTTATTTTTCACTTTATCCCCGTTTTGAATAAGTACGTAACCTATCGTATTAATGGCTTACCAGACTATTCGTACCATGCACCATGCGAAACGCTAATGTAGTTTGGTTTCCTTTGTAATTTTTTGTGTATGAAAATTCGTTCGCACGACGGTTTGCTGAACGTCGGAGGCTGCTTCATTTAACGTTTGTTTAAATTGCAAACAGGCCGTATAACTATTCTTTAGCCGTATAACGTCAGCTATAGTGAGAAACGTACACAAGTTATTATAATCTTGCACCAAGTCTCCGCCAATGACAGTCTTACATACTTACTTAGCCTAATCAACTGGACCAAAATGTCTACACATGGTATTCGAGTACCAAATTAGACGCTCTTCATTTTCTTACAACAAACAATTTTACTACACAAAACAACTTCAGCATGTATTGCTGTTCTTGTTTCAGACTTAAATCTCATCCAGACATCACAACGTGCTGTTCAGAACGGAAACTCATCGCTCTGTACAAGGCGGCGCCGGCTGTGACTTCCTGTCCGTCCGCTATTGTCGGCGATGTAGATCCCGTTTCAGTCAACATCATACAACGGTTCCATGGCGTAATGTTGGAGTCCTGTTCGCCACGTTCCGTCGTTGGCGATGGAAACTGTTTCTTTCGCGCCGTGTCACTTGCGCTGTACGCCACGCAAAATTACCATATGTACTTGCGCATGTTAACAGCCATGGAGATCATATGCAACCGCAGCAGCTACGATGACGCAAATCCCCCGCATGAAACACCTATTCCGTCGCCATACACAAAATTGCTGAACGACGTCTTGAGCCTCGGCATGGAATCAGAAATGAGTCACATCTTTGCCCTAAGTGCGGCATCTGGCTGAGTAATCCAGTCATACATGCCATCATCGGCTGCAGTGTCCCTGTCGAATCCGTATACACGCTTGATTGCTGGTATAGGGGCGTTCGCCACACTGGTGCTGCTCAAATAACAGTAATGTGGACAACATCCTCGATACCACAAAGAGCCGTTGATTTCCACCCGAATCACTTCGTCTACCTGGCTGACACGCAACAGGCTGACGCTGTGCAGATTAATTCGACACTTGTTTCCGACGAAACAGACGAAACAACAACAGACGTCAGTAGTCTGCACATCTCTCACGAACACGAAGACACATCAGTTAACGAAGAAAACATCAACGTCCAAGTATCCGCACCGGCCACAGAAGATCTGGAATTTGATAGCCAAAGTGTGTCAATTCCTGACGCGGTGACGCCACTGCCGACATCAGAAGGTCTGTCGACGGACGCCGTGCTGTCATTGCTGCGTTGTCGACCAGCTTCTGTTCCGGTACTACGGTCCATTCCGAAAGGCTCCAAGAACAACGTGTACTGCGTGATTCAGCGCAACATCTCAGCGGATCGGCATCATCATCAGTTTGATGACGACTGCGGTGTTTGGGACACCAAAAATTCAAACTACAACATGTATCCATATTTGGAGTGTGACGGACGTCTGCGTCGGATACATCGTGTTGCGGTGACTTGATTATATTGTCGTGAAGTGAAGGTCGACAAGAAACGCACCTACCAGCCGTTAGAACCGCAGCCTGATGCGAGCACCATTGTGACACTTACGCGCTGCACTTTCCGCTTGGCTGCAGACAGTACCTATACAAGCGCCGTGTCACGTGGTTAGTCAGCGCGGCTACAGAGTCAGTTGCTGTCGTGGAGTATATGGGTACTCACGTGACCGGCGCGTGATATGGAAACTGCAAAACACCATCAGACAATGCTCCATACGTCCGTACGCCCCCCGAGACGATGGAAGCCATTAGCAACCTGACGAAACAGATGCCAACTTAGGCAGTGTACATCACATTGAAAGAGCATTTGGACGTGTCTGATGCACCAAGGAATTCTACCGTTGTTGCTAATCGCAAGGCAGCTGACGTTCGGCGTACCCGAGAGTCCAAAGGAGAGACACACAGGCAAACGTTTGCCGATGAATTCCAAGCTATATTCTCCATGGTGCAGAGCGACAAAGTGATGCCTGATGCGTTTGTACGCTGTGTTATCGCGACCGGCCTTAGCGTCCCCAGCGTCATCCTGTATACACGGACCGACAGTTGAAAGACATCAAAAACTTCTGCTTTTCCGGAACGAATGGTGCAGTGCTGGGTGTTGACAAGACTTATAATCTAGGTGCGATATATGTAACAGCCACTGTATATAAGAATCTGGCTCTTCTCCGTCGGCACACTAACGACTTTCCTATCTTTGCTGGACCGCTATCTGCATGGGCATTCAGACACTGCAACGTACTCATTCTTCTTCTCTCACTTGGCAGTCTGCCTATCAGATGGCACTAACAACTTCAGCCAGCTGACCATGGGAAGCGACGAGGAAGCTGCGCTGTTGAAAGCGATAGCACTCGCATTTAACGGCGTGAAGCAAGTCACGTGCACACGTCACCTCAGAGAAAACACTGGACGCAAACTGGACAGCCTGCTGGGTAGTCGTCAGCCAGCTCGTGGTGCTGTTTACGACGGTCTGTTTGGTGATTCCGGAATAGCCAAGGCTGCAGATCTCATCACGTTCAACGACGCGGTTGCCAGCTTTCGTACGGGCCCACTTGCGTCAGCACCACCAGCATTTCAGCAGTACTTCGAAGGCAGCCTATTGCACAATCTGTGTGACAATGTCAGTGCTGGCCGGGCTGAATGGACTAACAACAATTGCGAAAGTTTCAACCATGTGCTGAAACAGTCTATACAGTGGCGGCCACAGCAGCTCCCAGAGCTCATACAGAAACTGCGCGAAGTCGTCTACGCACAATACGTAGAGGCAGATAGAGCTATGTGCGGCCTCGGAGATTTTGTGCTGACTGCCACGCATGCACGGCATCGTCTTACACCCGGCGTGTGGCAAGCCATGACGTCAAAGCAACGCCGGCGCGCAGCAGACAACTGCTTTAGGCTACACCAAGTGCAGACGTCGACGTCGATTGACGGCAATGTCACCGTGGCGACGACACCAGGCGGCGGACGCAAAACCCATCGGCGGAAAAGAGTCAAGGCGAACCGCACCACAACAGTAACAACAAAGCGTCCGCGCCTTGCTGACGGTTCTGATGATGACTGTGACCAGTGATGTTCTTACACGAACACTTCATACAAACAGTTAACGTTGTGTATGCGTTTTCAATAATTTTATAGGCCTGCAGCTCGTGTCAGAAGAGGGAGCTAGTAGGCTGAGTTATTCAAAATATAAAAAGGCGTTTTTCAGACACATTGTAGTAAAATGGGCGAACACTATGCGAGTATTTAGGCCTGTTTATTTAATCATGCATTCGTACACAGAGTGGGCGCTACAAAGTGTTACAAGGTGTTAACGATTTTAATCACAGACCTAGGCCTATATATCTGTCAGACTTAAGTCGCTCGCCAAAACTGTGTCCTCTTTCAACAATTAACAAACAACTGTTGACTGAATATGCGGCCTAAATAAACGGGCCTACCTTTATACGTTTTATTATTATTTTGTCGAAATCTATAGCCTATAGGCAACCGTTTTTAAATAGCCTACAAAACGCGAGTTTGCATGCAGGTTTCTCATGCAGATGCTCAACACGTTTTCAAGTTTCTCGAATAGCATGGTGAGCGACTGCAATGAAGATCGATAAATAATCAAATCAAGTTCAACGCAGTCAAGAAGTCATTTGAATATTTTCACGTCGAAGTTGAGAAAGAAAAAATACGCGAAAAATGCAGTCAGTTCAATTTTTATGACTTGATCGACAATACTGGTGCTGCTGCCACCAGCACATAGACTCCGGCGTCGATCGAATGAATAGCTGTGTAGCACATATACCACAATTAAAATAAAGAAAATGACAATCTAATCACCACCTGATTCACTGCACTATATGTCACGTAAATTTGAAAAACATGACATGAAATATTGTTTCCGGAGCTGACAGTCGACACAATAGGCCGATTGTGAACCGCTGTTATTGTATTATCAATAATCGAATTCGAGTAACTGTAGGCCTAGGCCTACTAACTTTTTTCAGTTACGTGTCGTGTGCTAGTTCAAGTAGATTTATGAGAATTTATGTAAAGGATCCTTTCCAAGCAGAATGAACCAATAAAATCAATAACAATTACAAAACACACACTACGTCTATGGGCTACGTGCTGAATACTGCCCACCGATAGGTGGCGCGACGCTTCAATTGATTTCAGCCTAATGGGCTGGAAGTGGGCGGAGTCAGCGATATTGTCTTTTTATCTACTATATTTGATTCCTCGCTGTCGCAGTCGCAGTCGCACTAGACCACAGTCTGCACTGCACTAGACCACTCCCTGTCCCTGCACTAGACCCAAGGGGTGTGTGTGAACAATCGTCAATGATTATTATATAGTCTTTGTTGTTGCGCAATATTGAACAGTGGGGTGCAACTTCGGTTAGGTGTTGTTGTGAGAAGGTTTTAAAGTTATGCTAAGTGGTGTTTCGTCTACTGCACAAAATATCTCCCAGCGATGTTTGCATTTTGAACGTGGTCATTGTCGTCGAGGTAGCTCTTGTCGTTATCTTCATATTATTGAAACCACCAGCAACGAACAACTTGAAGATGAAAGCGTAAGTATTCAACACCGACCTCTCGCCAAAGGGCGAAACGTCGAGTCCAGTGTCAAGCCTTGTCGTCATTTCTTGCACACGGGACGGTGTGCATTTGGCACTACCTGTCGATTCGCTCATTTCCCGTTACCTACAGCAGCGATTTGTTCGCGTGGAGAAGATGCAGAAGATGTTAAACCTGAAGACGCAAAGCTGGTCGCCGGCGATGAAGAAAAGCCAGAGAAAAGGAGCAAGGATAAACGAAAACCATGTTGGTTTTTCAAGTGTGGTCGGTGTCACTTTGGAGAAAGATGCAGACAGCTTCACGTAAAAGCTGATGGCGTGACTGTGAATGGTCAACGAGATTCTGTGAAGCAGCAAGGGAAAGTTGGGCAAATTGATCAGACGTGCTCACACAAAGAGGAATTTGAGTCTCAGCAGAAACAGAGAGATGGAGCGACTGATAGGGAAACAGATAATGTGCCCAGTTGCACACAGGAGAGAAATGGAGCATCCTCAGAAAGTACAAGTTTGACGCAGACAGTTGACGAGACACAAGACAAGCAGACAGATGTAGACGAACTCAAAAGATGCAGAACAATTGAAGTGAAACAGCTGGTTCTACGTTATCCACAAGCTTTGATTACAGAAACAGAAGATGGCTGTACAACAGCGAAGTTTGTTTTTGAGCCATCAGATCCAGACTGGGTACAGTTATGCTGCAAGTTCTTATCATTTTCATAACTGAAAAATATACCAGGCTTTCTGTTGTAGTTAACTTTAGCCAGACATAACTAAATATTAATAGTCAAAATGTGATTTAAGTAAACTTAATAAAAGCAGTTAAACTTTTTGTGGTAAATTATTCCGCAAATTATTTTTTTTTCATCTGAGCCCACGTATCTGTCTTATAAATATGAAATGCAGTGTTGGCAATGAAAATGCTGAAATAGAATATTTGAAAATACAGGAGCAGTGAATATTAAGATTTTTATATTTTAGTGTTCTAAATTTACCTTAGTTGTAGCATTTTAATGTAGAAAAATCCATACAAGCCAGCAGTGACAGCTTGACAGTCTAGTCAAAACTGCCTTATCTCAAAAGCATGACAGCTGCTTGGAATCTTTCCATCTTGCACATCATGTAGTAGTAATATTTAAACTGTCCGTGATATTTGTATGTCAAATATGATTCTAAATTGTGGTGTGGTGTTTGTAGCCGTATGATATAAAGCAAATGAACATTGTGGTGGCATTTCCACCTTTCTATCCAACAGAGGTTTGTTTCCTTAATGATTAATTGATTGATTATCATACAAATTTGTGTATCCTGTAATTTACAATGCCATGAAACATTAATTTTGTGTGAGTGATAAAGCCAAAAGTGCTTAATGATGGCTTTGGATGCACACTATGTGTGCAAAGTTCGTATATACAGGCTGAAGTTGATGCCACTGGCCACAACATGCAACGCCAAGGCCAAGGACCTGCTTCCCATTGCCAAGGTGGCTATCATAAGAATTACAAGTCTGAATACATTACCATTGTCAAACAATTATAAAGCAGTGATGTATCATATCAAATGATACCAAATTATGATTTATCAAATGACAGTTGACACTATTAAATAACTTTATTTGTAACGTTAAGTTTTGTTTTGAAGTAAGTAAGCAAGTTCCAATTGGAAAATTTAATCTGGTCATTTTTTCATAAAATTGCAAGACAATTTTTTTTATTCAAGACCAAAAATAGGTAGTGGAAAATTTTTTCCCAAGGCTGGATCTTCAAGGGTCAAGTTTTGCTCTTCATAGTGCAAATTACTTTGCACCATGAAGATTGTTTGATTGTTTGAGCCTGATTGTTGCTAAATGTCATCTTAACCATTTATGCAGGCTGCTGCCATAATAGTAAATCAGATAATGTATTATAAAATACATAAATGTTTTTCTGAAATATGTATTTGACTGTCAAATACAAAATAGTATGTAAGTAAGTAACTAAAAAGATCGATTATAGAGTCCGGAATGACGAAGTCATTGCACAGGCACTACAGGAAATTAAGGGAAAGAATGACTGAAGAGATGGGTCTTCAAATGTTTCCTGAAAACAGATATTGACTATGCATGTATTATATACTTAATATTATTAAGTACACACATTTCTTCAAATAAGTAAAAATAATTCATTAAAAATAGCCCGTTACCGATCACTTGTCCTTTGTACTATTGGTTTAATAAATAATAATATAATGAGTTATGTACTCAGCTCTTGTGAGTTTGTTGGCTGTTTGTGTTTGTGTGCATTTGCGATATAGAAGTTGGATGTGTGCTTGGCTGACAATGATCGCATTCCATCATCTGTGGAAATGTATGCCATGTGTCTGTTTTAATAACTCATCTTTGCTTGATTCTGTATTAGATGTTGATTGATTCTTCATTGAAAATCTCTGTTCTATATTGATTCTTGATTGAATATTTTGTGCAGTATATCTGCATCATATAGCAAAAACACAGAGTTGTCATAATATGGGAAGGCTGTTGAAGCATCTGGGAGAATTGATTGGTGAAATTGTTTGTGTGTGGATCAGTTTGGTAACGGAGTCACTGCAGAGATGGGTTAATTTGCAACATGAAGGACGTTCAAAGGCTGAGTTGCTGTTTCGTCCAATGATGCGCTGGTTTGACAGAAATGCCGAAGATCTTTTCACTGAAGCACTTAAAGAAGTTAGCAGATAATTTAGATAGCTGTTTGTTGTGTATTTCTGTGTTTTGTGTGTTGTTTGCCATTTCAGGCGAATTGTTGTCTCACTTTATCCTTTCTGAAAGGCGACATTCCAGTCATTGTTTTCTTAAATACGTGTATGATTGCTTCATCGTTTATCATTGTGACACGAAGTTGTCTATATTAACCACTTTCTGTTATGAAGTCCTTGACATTGTTGTAACAGCTGTATACTGTGGTCTTATCATACCGCTTTTATCACTGGAACACTCACTGTGCTGAGGACACAGACCTAGTTTGTTGAGACAAATTTTGGTAGTTCATGAACAGCCGAAAGTGTTCCGGTGATAGGCTGTCACTGTTCATATCGTATCATATCAAAAAGTCAAGATTATGGTGACATAACTGCGTGAACACAACAAGGGCACCTAACTATATGTATGCGAAAGCTAAAATTCAAAAAAGTAAAAAGTATGTTGCTAAAAGTTCTTTTGGCAATTCAAGCAATTTCCGTAAAATGTTTAGAGATGCCTTTTGGCATATTTTGTTGTTGTTGTTTACGCTGTTTGCTCACAGTCGCATATGGTTGGAGTGTGACTGTTGTTTGCAGTACAAGCGCGAATTAATCTGCAAAACATCCGGAGTCGAGTTTGTCTCAGCAGCTAAACTGCGCGAGATTTACCCGCAAGCGGCAGTGAGTTCGACTGAGCAGTGCAGTGATAAACAGCAGGTGCTTGAGGCTGGAGTTGCATGGGAAAATGCTGCAGTGTGTGTTGAAAGTGCAGCCATAGAGTACGAGGTGAAAGATAAGACTGAGTTCGATGGAGACCGGGCTGGCAGTGGAAAAGTGGCTGAAGATGATGAGAAGGTGGTGGGTTTGCCGGTGGCGGTGGGAAGTGGGAAAGTGTCAAGGAAGGGCACGGAAGTGAGTCTCGTTGGGCTGAGACTGCGTGATGATGCTGCGACGTTGGTAGCTGTTCGTCTGAGTCTGATTGTGGCGTGCGTTCGCTGTTCCAATCGCGATGATGTGAAGCTGAATGCTGGTCAGCTGTACACTGTGAGCTGTTCGCACTGTCACACGAGCCAACTGGTTCAGTTCCATGCAGACATCGCTCACAGCATGTCGACCGTCATTGGCTTCATGGATGTCGACGGGTGTCAGCCAGTTGACCTGGCACTTACGACATCCCAGTTCCTTGTCGGCTGCCTCGCATGCAACAACGACACAGCTATTAATGTAAGCTTGTCACTTCATTGTTTAGTACAGATTAAAGTGTTGTTATTGAGCTGTTCAAATTCACCCCATATCGAGACTCGTTGATTCTTCAATCATCATTGGATGTAGATTCACCAGGAGGTTGATTGTGTTGATGTCACTGAGTTTGCTCCACATAGAGCGAGTGAGCGCTGGACAACTTGCTGTAATCCTAGTCTCGGAAATTTGATGTTGATGTATACGTCATTAGTTGTGTTGTGTGCATACGTGTGCAGTCGGTGGCCGTTGGACAGCCGAACAGTACGTGGTGTCGTCACTGTCATCACAAGTTGACGGTCTACACCGATTGTGCACGCTTCACGCAACTCTCTACATCTGCTGCTCTCGGTTAGTCATCTTTCGTGATTTCATTCACTGGTGTTTGTCTGGAGTCAGCACTGTAATGACTGAGAATGAATTGGCTGCTGACTGGTAATTACTGTAGCGAGGATAGGGAGAGGAGAGGGTGGCCTCATTGTGTCAGATATTCAGCACTGCATCAATTATAAACAGCACCTCTCTTTGGCTGGTCAACTTTTTCTATTCTTGCCCAGAAGTGCTGAACAACTATAGACATTTTCTTGCTGGTGAAGTATATCGATATGTTGTACTGATTTGTGTTATCTGCGTTTATTACAGCTAATGTGCAGCTTGCATTAGATGAACTCTCGAGTGATTTGTAATGTGTAATCAGATGCAACAAAAGCAGTTTATTTGGAATCCAAGAAACTGATCAAAGCTGCAAAAGACCCGCTGATTAAGCCTGGTCTTCCTCTACCCAGCAATGGAACTTGCAAACATTACAAGAAAAGCTTTCGTTGGCTCAGGTGTGTGCATGATATATAGGATGATATTGCATGTATTCATGTACGGTTCTCTCGCGTGTACTCAGTGGCTGTAGAATAAGCCCGCCTTGTTGCCTGACTTGAATGTCACTAGAGACGACAGATTAGGACAACCTCTTGTCAATATATTCAGTTTTTTGTGGATTGAACTGTATCGAGTTGTGTACATGTATTTTTCGCTTCCATTTATTTTTGTCAGAATGAGTGAAATGATTGACTGTAATGACTGCCTCTGAAATGATCTAGACTGTGTCCAGCGAGACATCACACTCTGCTCACTCCTGTATTGCATTCTGTTGCCAAAATAAGCTCTGTTTTATGTCAATAGTGGATATTGAGTATTCATTGCTGAGTGCTATCTGCTGGTTAATGAGATCAAAGCCATTCCAATCAGTTAGGCATTTCATTTCACGTGTGTAGTGCTTGTGTGCAGGTTTCCATGCTGTGGAAAGGCGTATCCGTGTGATCGTTGTCATGACGACGCCGAAAAAGACCACGAAATGAAATACGCGAACAGAATGATTTGTGGCTTTTGTGCTGCCGAACAGGTGCGTAATGTCAGACGAAATACGACATTTTTTTGCAGTCACTGTTTGTTCACATCTGCATCTGCATGCGATTGAATAGTGGCTAGTGGCTGTCAGTGGAACTGCTTAAATCAGGTCGCCTGTTCGGAGTGGGGAATGAGAAATAAATTGTGTTCGTAAACCATGGCAGATGGCGTGTGTGCGTCTGAAGGGTTACTGGAGTTGGCCTCAGATTAATGCACAGTTACTGGGTAAACACGATTATATTCGCTAGCATCCTCTATAAACAAAGAATGCTTGTAACATGCATAATGGGAAATTCTATTTGCTGTTAAGACTGCAACTTCCAGCCAACTTAAACAGCTATGCAGATGGTGGTCCTTGGCTGAACAGTGCTGTTAACTGGAGGTGCATTGTGTTATTTTGTTATTAAAGTTATTTATTGCCCTACCTACTACAAGCCACAACGGCCAGGCATTACAGAGTTGGTAAAAGGCCTATTAAAATGAATGAGCAAAAAGAAACGGGGCAAAGACTACTCGCCACACTCATGCACATAGTTCAGCCTTGTGCTAGTGACACTAGCAGACATTGGCGTGGCCACATTTGCCGAGCAGCATTTCTGAAGCTTTTTCGCAGATCTCAACTTGCAACCCACGTGTTGATGGCCAGCATGTATGTTAGGTTAGGGCAATAGTAATGTGTTATATTGTTCACTTTCAATTACCAAAGAAGTTGTTTATGCAAGGTCTGTGAAAGGTAGTGACATTTCTCTCTTGGTTAGTAGTGTGTAATGTGTTTGCAGTATTGTCTAGTGAGGTTTTGCGTTAAAATGTTCTGCTTTGCAGGCCTACTCGGCTGAGCATGCGTGCACCACTTGTAAGAGAACATTGACCAACAAACCGTCAGATTTCTGGGAAGGAGGCAAAGGATGTCGTGATCGCATCAAGATGAACAGGTGCTCTGTCGATGCACATAACTGAATTTTGCTGTCGTTGTGGCATGATGAATATGAGATACGTGTGTTGGTTGTCACAGTTCACCTAAGATATCTACGTGTCGATTTCTGTCAAAAGGCAAGACTGATATCTTTGGTCAAATTGCAGTAAATTGTAATGGTTAAAATATTCATAAATCATATACTACGAGTTCTTTATACACCTTCATTTGTTTTCATATGTAGTTTATGAAATGTTATTTGAGTACTTTAGAATTCACTGTTTGTAATTTATTATAAATAATATTTATCAAGCGTGATTTCCATTGAACATTGTTTGAAATGATTAGATTTTTCTTGTCCCGTTGCGGAGAGTAAAGCGTGCACTGTTCACAATAGCCACTCCAAGTACTGTTATGTTTTAGTCTCTGTCTGTCAGCTTCCCTTGGTGATTGTATATTTTTGACTGTCTGTATTAATAGCCGGTATCTCATGCTTAGCTGTAGAAGTTAGTTTGGCCTGGTTCTCGCACTGTGTGGTAGGCGTCGCCACAAACTATGTTCATTGTCGGTGATTGTGATGTAGACATGACAGCAAGAAGTATGGCAACTCGTCAAAAACAACGTCACGCTCCGCGGAACAGAAACAGACCACAAAGACGACGAAGCTGAGACATGTTTGACTTGCGAGAAATGATGCTCTTCAGAACTGAACTGACTTGCAGTTGAGGGCGTCTGAAACAATGACGTCTACCGTTACTCGTTTAGTTTCTAAATCATACTCGTCGTAATCTGGACTTTTGTTTTAACCCCATTTATTCTCGTTGCAGTAACATGATGCATTAGTTTTGTCAGAACTCGTGTAGCATCTGTTTTCCTGGCTCTGTTCATGCACTGATGATTTACATCTGTGATCTGTAATGCATCTTTGGAGATGCACGTTGTTAACAACGTACTCATCACACAAAATTGCGACAAAGCTCTGTGTTTGAGT
>Ga0209568_1000593_pt1 | contig 12762 bp, 10 predicted proteins | sample WorMetOlspDAHAB2_FD_187406 | JGI IMG/M metagenome (GOLD analysis project Ga0209568, IMG submission 187406) | Marine gutless worms symbiont microbial communities from Max Planck institute for Marine Microbiology, Germany - Olavius sp. DAHAB.2... ...
CTCGTCTCGACTCGCTCGACTGGCTCGACTCGCTCGACAAAGTCGAACGTGTCGAGTCGTGTCGAGTCGAGTCGAGACGAGCCAAGTGGAATTTGGCCATTACCAATAAAATAGTATTAAATCGTATTAAAGCCTGTCAATGAGATTAGACTTTTTAGTCAACGTAAAGTGTCAAACAAGGAATATAACATTATAACTTGGTATTATATATTCTGCATGTGACCTAATTTGTGACGTCAATTATTTTGCGCGAGTCAGAAAAATGCGATATCGGTCATATAAAGCAAATGATATCAGCGCTCTCTCTTGCATCAGTTCGCCTTAGCAAGCTACGAATTCTATTTCAAAACTGTCTTTTAGATGGAAATTCACGTAAAACTTTCTTTGATTTCCATCTCTTTGCCGTTTTCAGGTTTATAATTACAATTTTATCATATACACTATATTTTACCCACATCTATAGCTAAAAGTAAAGTAACTGATGACGTCACAAGTTTGGTCATGCAAAGAATATTTAATACCAACCGATAATATTATTGTGTTTCCTTATACTCAAATTTGACAGAAAAAGTTAGCCTCACTAACGGGTTTTCAATACGATTTGATGATGATTTGGAAGTGGCTTACTTTTTGGGCCACCATGTGGAGCATAAGAACAGAGGGAACGACAGTGGACCAGAGAGACGGCGCTCGCGCACTGACCTGTCCCCATAGGAGTTCGCCAGCTCCGAACAGAATGCACCAGATCCAGTGGTCGATGTCCAGACTGGCTGTGGAGAAAGCCGTGCCGCCGAACTCAATTATGAATATCTGCCGCACACGCCGCAGCAATACATCATCATCATGGTTCCGATGCAGTATTACGCACGCCCATGTCGATACGGGGAAAGAGAGGAGCGGGAGAGGGCGGCGTGGTCTTATTCAGCGCAGTTTCGCGTGATTCGTACATAAAAGACACAAAACAACCGGTGTTGCTTCAAGACCATTCAACCGCAATTTTTCTCTTGCTGGTCTGGCTTTCCCGTCCTTGCGCATACGCCCCCGAAACGCACTAATAGTGTTGACAGACTGAGATTCTGTGGTCATCCATCTACAATTTATTAATTATTATAAACATCGCGTAAACGTGGTACACAAGAACCTGAAATTACACTAATGTTAATGATGATAAAATCACTGGAAATGCAAAAAAGTAAAGATTACAAACAATAAGCATCAACAAACACTAAAGTCTCTGAAAAAATTATATGAAAATGCTGAAATGAAAAATAAAATAAGTAAAATGAATACAATGTTAACACGAATACAAAACGCAGGTACAAATACTATCTTGAAACAACACTAAAATCAGCCTCCCACAAATAAACTTTAGCAAAAAGCAAAAAAGTCGTACAGCTGCCCACTCTGTACGTACAGCTGCCAAGTCCGACAGCCAGTCTGCCGGAAGTCAAATGTTGTCTTCAAGTTGTTTCACCTGACGAGGTGTTGAGAGCTCGACCAGGTGGTCTCATGCGCATGATGTCTGGAGATACAACAAGCCGCAGAGAGACTGCAACATGAAGAGCTTTATGAGCTGAGTATCTGCGGCACGCCTATGAGTCGACGATGTCCAAATAGTGCGTGTTGCCGTTGTGCTATGGTTTCGAGAATATCGGAGAGGAGAGCGTTGAAGTCGTGCCACGTCACTGACAACTAATCACTTTATGTTCACCCGACGGCCGGCAAAGAGGTGCGTGCAGACCTGCGAGATGATGGTTCCGATCCAAATGCCGATGAAGAGCGGGTTGCGATTGAGTCCGTCGAAGACGTTTCTCTGGCCGTGGATCTTGCGGGCGTTGATCTCGTTGAAGAGCGTCATCATGACGAACGTGTTGAATATGATGGTGAAGTGTTGAGAAGGAGGCGCGTGCAGCGTCCCCTCGCGGCCACTGTCGATGTCAAAGAGCAGATCACCTGCACACCATTGCGACATCAATCAATCATCATCCTTTTCAGTGCTGTATTTATTTATTAATTTATTCATTCATTTACACCCCATACTGGGGGTGTTCACCCCAATTAACAGTGGCATACCCTATGTCCAAACCCCGGGCTTGTCGATCACGGCGCCTCTGGCGCAATGACACCCCAAAATTGAAGAAAACTCCCTTAACTAAAAAAATTTGTATTAAACCCAGCTCTTCAAATAGCGAACTGAAGAAGGACGGTGGGTATATTTTACCCTCGTGTGGCCTCAAACTCAACTGCGGCCGGTGGAGATATTAGGGTTTGGGAGTTTTTTCTAATGACTTTTTAAACTGTTGGGCCTAATGCTCGATGCATCCACCACGTTCTGATCCAATTGGTACCAACGCTCTATAACCCTTCTCGAAAAAAATATTTCATTACGTCCCTGTTACTCCTCATGTCAGCTAACTTTGAACTATGAACCCGTGTGCCTTAGCAGCTATTATCCGGATTTAAGAAAAACCAATAATTTACTAAATCATACCGGCAAAGAGAATCGTGAAAACAACGGCCAGTTGATAGATCGCATGCCCGAAAATATTCTTCATCATGGTGCGCGAGATGAGCGGTTTGGTGCGTCCGTACGGCTTCCGTTCGAGCAGCTCCTCTGTGGGCAGCTCGGTGGCGAGCGCCAGTGACGCCAGTGTGTCCATGATGAGGTTAACCCATAACATCTGGATCGCTTTGAGCGGAGAGTCCTGCCACCAACACGCCGCGCAGTTGATACAACGATGTCTGTAAGGAAGAACACGACTTGGTCTACGTTAACGTGTAACTCTCACCGAAATGTTCAAAAAAAGTGTAACAGAAAGCTTGGAAACACGGGTTGACCTATGCAAACATCTTCAAACATTTTCTTATCCAGTTCATATGAATCAATCGGTGAAGCCGTAAACACTAAGTAATCAAGATTATATGTGATAGCAGCAACAGAAGGATAGTTGGAAACGAAAGTTTTGAGTTTATACCGAAACGCTTCGACGGATGATGATGAAACGACATTGTCAGACAGTGCTTTCCAGATCTTAGCGGCGGCAACTGGAAAAGCTTGGCTGCCGATGGTAGCCAGTTTGAAGGACGTTGCAACATGTGCAGCAGATCAGCGACATGCAACTAGGCGAAGGCGTCGCAAAGTGCCGTGCTTGCTATAGACAGTTTCCATATCGCGTCGGCCACCTGACAGTCTCGAACTTTGATGTTCGAATGTTTTGTGAAGACGTTTACTTGCCACCCACTGTAATTACTAGATTTATTTTTATCATTGCACTTTACAAATAACATCTCCATTCAATAGTATTATATGTATATTTTTCGTGCTACCTGTGTAATGTAGACTTCATTGCTATATTTTTGCATTTTCAGATGTGAGCAAATGCGTTACGACATTGCAAATAAACGATTTGTTATTAAAATTACTTGCATTTTCATTTGTCGCGTTTGTTTGCCTGTGACGCCAGTGTGCCAGCGAAAAAAGAGCGGGCGTTTATTGTTGACGCAGACCTTGATGGCGCAAGCTCCAAGAAAGGCGACAATGACGGCGACGATGTTGACGGTCAGCTGGAACTGGAGGAACTTGGCGATGCTGTCGTACACGTTGCGACCCCACATCACCGCTTTCACGATACTCGTAAAGTTGTCGTCCGTCAGAATGATGTCCGACGCCTCCTTCGCCACGTCCGTCCCTGCTATTCCCTATACATACAGCATGCATCAAGTGCTTACTCCGAGTAATTTAGTAAGTAATTAAGTAAGTAAGCAAATAGATAAATTATGCTGTCCGAAATTGAATAAGTCGCAGGGCGGCACGACAGTGAATTGGGTGAAGGAACGACTGAAAGGACAAGTCTTCAGACGTTTCCTAAAACGTCAGTGACGGCGCCGACGTGACGTTCTGCGGCAGTTCCACAACCCGGCGAGCGGCGACTGGAAAAGTTCAGTCGCCTATGGTTGAAAGGCGGGTGCGTCGAATGACAAGCGAGGCAGAGAGGAGAGGCTGACGGGCCTCGACATTTAGAAGACTGTAACGTAATGATTCACAGAAAGTGAGCATATAAGTTAGTTCAACGTCCCATCACTCGACACTTTGGGGGCATCAACATGCAGAACTTAAATTAAGCACACCGCTTAATTTGTAGAATAATAATAGTAGTAGTAATAACCAAGACGATGTCTACAGTGCAATCTTCTGGGGAAAGCCATTGCATGAGTTCACTCGGGTCACTTGAATGAATGTGGACCGGTGTCAAGTGACCGCCAACCCATAGGTCAGCTGCAAGCTGATAAACTGACAAAAAAAAAGAAATAACTGGTTCCAACAGGCTAGCCCGCAGTGAACGTGTTCTGCAACGAGGCCAGTTCCCATTTTGCAAAGCCAATGATTACTGCTAGAACAGGTATATGGTCTGCCTGCAGTCTTCGGTAATGTCCGTCGCCCACCTTCCCGTTTCTTGACCATACCTGATGGAGCCAATTACCTGCGGTCTCTACGGTCTTTGGAATAAAAATGTGAATATTGGATAGCTGGATATATCAGTTGGTTTTGCTGGCTGGCGACGGCTCCTCTGTTTCAGATAATCGCAAGCCCGCTGATGTGATGGGGGCGATGAAGCGGATTATCGATTAATATTTAGGCTCATTCGTCACTACTGATCACTAACAGGAAGCAGTATTGTGGATAGAGAATGCGTCCGTGGTGGATAAGCTGCAATGACGTTGAGGCCGCGAGCGACAGCATCATAACGTGTCGGTCCTAGTCGTCAAAGATGAACCGGCGTCTTGTATTTTGTTTTAATTGCCCTCAGTAGTACAGAAAAAACTCAGCCAAAAACAGGAACACACACTTGAACAGTTATATGTCCACTTCGGGGTCGTGTTGGCAAAGCTACCAAGACAGCGAATGCGTTGAAACGTTGAATTAAAACGGAGAGTCGTTAAAAAATAACGCGCTCTCTAGGTAAACGTCTCTATTCTTTGTGTTATACGCCTTTATTTTTATATATTTATTACTTGTGCCCTCGTTAGACATGTTCCAGAGAGAGTTAAAAAACTGAAATAGGCAAAATGTACCATATTATTATTATTATTATGGTGCTAAAATTGACATTATGACACGGTATTGTGTTCAGTTGTAATTTGCAGTTAATTAGTTGTTCTATTCCGCTTATTGCATTATTATTATTATTACTATTATTATTATCATTATTATTACTATTATGATAATTATTAATGTTACTCGTATTATTTATGTTATGCTACTGTCATTACGGTGAATACAGATTTTCATTATTATTATTATGCAGCAAGCGCCGTCCGTCATCGCTGGCTTACCATGGCGAATCCGACATCAGCGCGTTTCAGCGCCGGGCCGTCATTCGTTCCGTCTCCAGTCACTGCAACCACTTCCCGATTACGATTGACGCGACTCTCGATGATTCCTTTGACGAGCGTGTACTTGTCCTGAGGCGAAGATCGAGCAAGCACGCGAAGCTTCGGCCAAATCTTGTCGATCAGATCCTGCTTTACCTGCATCATGCAACACAACTGTGGCTCGACGGCGAAGTGGTTGGAGTGCCGAATTCGCGGTCACCAATGATGTTTCTGTTGTAATCATTTTAGTGGACCTTGCACTAGCGCTAATCACAGTAAACTCTAACAAGTTACTGACTGATTGACGGACCTATTGAACATTTTGCTCGATCGGTGCAGTTCCACGTACAACAGCGGGCACGCGTAGTTAAGTTTACAACGACGTACATAACAACGGACTTGCCCTACAAAGATGGCGACAGAAACTACCGTATGCAGCATGACGTTACCGTCACTAATAGAAAGCAAGCTTCTTACAGCGTTCATTCCACGTATGCTTCGCGAAAAAAACTTATTCCAATATAACACTTTTGAGCCGGTTGCATGAACATCGCTTAAATTTAAGTGCGGTCGTTTAACTCACAGATGTGGATTTTTTGGAAAAATTGCGGCCACATTATTGCGTTTTTTTCGAACACGCTGTAGAAATATAGTTACAGTTTTGCTTTCGTTGCAAGTGCACGATAATCGGTCTGCGTTGGTTTCGAGCGAGGAGGCGACGCTTTCGGTGTCTAGTTGTTATTAAAGTCATTTCGTTTTGTGTTTCAGACCGGTCGTAAGCAATACTATCCTGACCGGAACTTGTAGTCCGCTAGTCATTCTGTCTACTTTTCAGGGCCGAAGCAACAGAACGAGGACAGGCAGTGGAAAATCTCTTCTTCTCCTTCTTTCCATTTTCCCTCATCCTCCATCCGAATTCCCATCTCGTTTATAATAGCGCTGTTTGTCATGTACTGCATGTGATCTTTCCACTGAAAAATGTTACGTCGGTGTCCTGTTTTAATGCAGGAATTTTACGTTGCGTTTTTGAATAACAAACCCGTGTGTACGTGGTGACATCCGTTTTCTGCGTGGCCCAGTTACAGCACCAGAGACACAGACATTGTTCGACGGTAAACAGCGTTTTTAGTATTGAGTCATTGTAGTCGGAGTCATAGCCATGGATCAATAGTACGATGAGGCAGTAGACAAATCCCCTCTTGTCCTTTTTCTACACTCCCATTTTCTCATAAATCCATATACTGGGTCTATGGGAATTTGTCAACTGGCAACTTCTCAATAACAAGGAGGCATTAACTGCTTTCTCGTACTTCAACGAGCTAAGACCCTGCTTTTATAACTTTTCAGCTACACATGAAAGCGTGGCTCCAAAAAAAAGCAATAAAAAAGGTGACATCATTTTACCGGTCCATCTGGAGACTCGCGTATCTGCTGGTTGAACTCTCTTCCGTCCAGCACCAGACTTTCGTCGCCAGGTCTGAGGATCCCGCACTTCGTGGCGATACTGCGCGCCGTGTTCACGTTATCTCCAGTCACCATTCTGACAGTTATGCCGGACCTCTGACACTTGCGGATTGCGTCCGGAACCTGCATCAAGCAAAGAATTACACTAGATCCTAGGTAGGTAAAGACTGCTATATATCGTAGGACCGTACGCGTGGGTTTTCAACTCTCTGTCTTAGACCTATAAGCACGTAAGTGGTACAGAGTTGGACATGGATTGGATCCATCCATGGATTGGATTGGATTGGGTCAGCAAAAATGGACCCATGTCCAACCCGCGATCTGCAATTGCAAGTCCAACGTCCTAACAACTGTGCCACCAAACCACTGCCACCAAGTCCTACCAGTGGTTAAATTCAGCAGGAACGTTTCGGCACCTCTGGACGATGATAGTGGAAAGTAGATTGGCTTAAAAACCGGCGGCGCCGAACAGTAGGCTTCCTGGCTGTAGTGAATAGTGATCGACGGTCGCTTAACATCGAAAGTGTAATAAAATCAAAGATCCTGAAGTCCTCGTTAGACGCAGTCAAAACGGGGGTTAACCGAGTGGCCAACAGAGTGTTTGGAAAAGTCGGACGTATTGCCTCTGAAGTTGTTCTACATTTCCTGTAAGCTAAAAGACGATACCAATCTTATTGTATGGAAAAAAAGATCTCCCATTAAACAAATCACCGCTTACCTCCCGCGATTTCGTGGTAAACCATGTCTTCTTTATGAAACCACTTAAGACTAATGACAAAAGCTGCCAGAAAAGCATATATCCGTTGTAAACGATGTTAATCAATGTACTGGTATACGTATTTCGAGATGCTATTTTGTACTGCTTATTTATTTATTATTTTTCTATGTAATCATTTGTCAGAGTTATCTTAATTATGGCTGTGTTTAGTGTTTTGAACTTTGTGTTGCCATATGATGATAATAAAGTTAAGCAATACATGAAGTATAGCGATGCATTGAACTGATAAGTAAAAAAAAACAAACAGCCATATTGGAGGTATGAACAAAGAGCAAGTTAAATTCGTAAATCTGAAAATTCTTATGTCCGAGTTATTTACAGGCCGTATATTTCGACTGGTGCACATAAAAATTTCACACACAACAGTTTGCAGGCATACGCGAGTTTACGTCTTTGCACCGCTGCAACATTTTTCGTCGCCGAAATGACCGGGTGGGGTGTTAAACCTTACTCACTTACTTACTTACATAGTAGATTTCAAACATGGCGGCCATATGTATTGTAGTCTGGCAGATAGAATGTCAATGTCACCCCACGAATAAGCGAACTCCGTTCAACAGTTTTGCATTATCCAAGTATAGGTACGGTACAATGAGAACAGAAAGTAGTATAAACATGCATGCATAACCATTAACTTACCAGACACTTAATCTAATCCTAACCACAATCCTTCTACTGACTTGCACGCTGAAGCAAGCACTCAACTGAGTATCCAGAGTAATTCATATGGGACAATCTTGTGGCACCGTTTTACAACTTTCCGTCGTCACTCTACCTCAGCCTATCCAAGTTAACGAACAAGCAAATGGGTGCAAACGAATAAGAGTAAAATGCAGCGCTAAATATGTTGTTCGCCTGATGATGTTATTTCAGACGATGTTCGGCGTTAGCAGAGGCGGACGATGCACAAGTGTAAACGCACTAGACATCATTAACAGCGAGTTACGTCAACAGCACAAAACGCATGTACACCGCGGGTTGTCGACGGGAAAAAAACGGATATCCAATTTCTGTAAACGTACAGCGACGTGAATCATTTCTCATAAGTGCAACAGCAATATGTGACGCAAGCACTGTTGCTGCTATACATGTACTGAACTCAAGCTATAACGGCCAATTTACAGGGTGGCCCGAAAAAGTAGCAGCCATTATCAAGAGTCATCATTAAATCGTATTAAAAACCGGCAGTAAGGCTAGCGAAATTATACGGCTCAAAATATGAAACGAAATCTAAACTAAAAATGCATAACGTACGCCACAAAGTTCACTGGATTGCTGACTAATATAGTCAATATAGTCGGCGCAAGCAACAACTAAAGTCCAAAAAATGTAACAAAACTAAAACACATAAACCGAAGAACAAAGACAGCAGGTGTAGAGGCCGCATGAAGTGGCGCAAGGCGATAGGACAGTGTAGCACGTATGCAGCCTATCGACCATTACTTTTCAAAACAATAACGTTATTTGCTGCAGCCATTGAACTGCTGTGAATCAGGTAATACACGATTACAGCGAAATAACAGGAAACTGGGACACAGAGTTTACAACGGGGGTGGCGATGATCTCGATTTATTTGTATTGAGTGATCATAGAACAGGACCGGACTTAAGGGAAGCCGAGGCAGGGCGACAGCCAGGGCCCCAGGCCTCCCACCACGCCGTTCACTTTTATTTATCGCAGGTACACGCATGATTCTTAATTTCTATATTGATAAGAATATGATTAATAGACTAATAATCCTAACGCATACAGTATCCCACCTTGTCAAATAAACCCAAATCATACCTCTGGTCTCACTGGATCTTCAATGCCGACCACACACAGGCAGACCAGGTTCGAGATAATCTGCTCCTCATTGTCCCAATCCGGTTCGATGTCCATGTGCTCTTCGTGGGTGGCAGCTTGGCCTGTCAAGCGAAATCTATTAGTTATTCAGCCGTCATTACTCAATGAGATTTGACTTTTTCGGGCAAACTAACGTGTCAAAAAGCACGCACGATAATATTATCACTTGATATTAAATATTATACGTTATATTCTAATTTGTGACGTAAATTATTGTGTGATAGCCGCATGGCTGCGATATCAGTCTAATTAGTGTCAGTTTGTATCAGTTTCCCCCATGATGTTCACTCAAACACAATCGCCGCCTACGAAATGACCTAAACTGTATAGGCCTGTTTGGTGGGTCGTTAAACTCTACTTACTAACCCTACACAATCCTTTATATAAAAAGTCGTGAAAAAATGTTGATCTCCGTTTAGCTTGTTGGCGTTAATTTCTGCAAGTTTATGGTGAATAAAGGTTTTCCGAATCGACTTCTGTATGTTTTATCGTTTTTCCTGCGATAAAGGCAGACGACGCTGTACTTCGCTAAGTCGTTGCGCTATGGACTCAGATATTTTGTGCCAAGTACATATCAAAATCTCCTATTCATCATCATCATTTCTTTAAATCACACAGTTGACAGAACGCAACTACGACAATAGGCAAAATAAAGCTAATAAATGTTATCGAAAAGCAATATTTTTATGAAACTGCTACGATCAGGCTTAACAGTCAATGACAGAATGACGACTGAGTCTGAGATGGTAAGTGTGATCAGTTTTGTCCGCGGAGAAGTTGATGCAAAACGTGATGACGACTGTTCAGCATGTTCACCAAAAGGCTGTCGTCCATGTCGGCAGCCAGCTGAGACAGCGAGGCATCGTCGGCTGTATTACAAGCCAATGTGCAGTTATCGCTGACATGCCGTTTAGATTAATAATTGAGTGACACTGTTCTATTCGGGGAAGAGAAAAGCACGCACCAATGACGAACTCCTTGTACGCGAGGCAGATGGTTCTCAGTCCGTTTGATGCCATCGGCTCGATCACATTGCGAACGACGATCTCCTGGTCGTGCGGCAGAAAACGACGCACTTCGCCATCTCGACCGTGAATCCACTGACACCTGCTCACGTCACAACGCAAAGTAGTATACGTGTCCATAACCACTAACCAATCAGACACTAAATTCATCCCAAATCCTAACCATAACGCTACTACGAAACAGCACGCAGTAGTAAGCATTCAACTGAATATAGTCAGATGTGCTGCGTGTCCAGAGAAATTCATACGAGACAATGTTATTGCATCGTTTTTACTACCTTCCGTTGTCATTATATCTCAGTCGTCAAATACACAAAAACAGAGTGAGTGGGCACTTTCTTGGCCGAATAAGTACACTAATTATGGGTTCAGATCGGCGATCTCAATCTATGATACAGAAAAATTGATAGGATCAGATCGTCACAGTCTGACGCCCAACCAACAGCTATAGTGCCAAACACTGAAGGACAAAATGGTCAGTGTTCAGTTGAGATATAGAGAATCAATTTCATCAACTCATATGCGCTCCCAGACCTCCTCTACGGAGCTGAGAGTTGAGACATGGTCACTTACCGCTGCCCTCGAGAAGAAGTTGGATGCATTCCACCAGTGGTGTCTGAGACGACTTTCGCGACTTTCCTACTTTCGCCACGTCACGAATATGGAGGTACTACGCCTAACATGCCCGACGCAGCTATCCACGACCCTGCGGGATAGGCGCCTACGTTCGTTTGGTCATATCGCGAGGGCCGACAGCAGTACACGTGGGTCGTACACGTGCTCCTCGATCCATTATTTCTGGACTGCCACGCGACTGGAAACGACCTCCCGGTCGACCACGACGAACTTGGCTTCGTACGATTGAACAGGACTTGCGGCCGCTCAACATCTGCTTGGTGTCAGCTTGGCAACGGGCTCAGGATCGTGAACGGTGGAAGCGGACAGTGGAAACGGCTACGCTCAAGGATGGGGCGTGCTCTTGATGATGACGAACCTGATAGAACTGCTCGCAGTGTTGAGTAGCGTTAAATACACAACTTAATATAGTGGATACATTATACACATTACAATGCACAAAACACAGAGGGTTACTTTTTGAGGACGATCTCCGAGGCGCCCTTGGTGAAGAGCACGTATCCTCCGCCGTCGCGCGGTATGACGGTGCTCATCGATTTGCGCACCGAGTTGAACGTGTACACTTTGTGGATGCACTCCTCAGGAACCTCTTCCCGCTGCGACTCGTAATTCTGCCCGAGATCGAGCACGAAGCCCAGCAGCGCACATTCCGTTTTGTTGCCGACCTGCTTCGGCAAATCACCCTTGTTCTCCGGCGGCTGCAACGCCATCACCGTCACCGAGTTAATACGACTCTTTCTAAGTACGTAAGTAAGTAAGTAAAAGGATTTTTAAAGCACAGTTAAAGGGAATTCAAGCCGCGCCTTGGTCCCAATGACCAAATAAAAATGTCTGTGACGACTGCATCTTTCTGATCTCATGGCTCGTGACACTGGCGCTGGATTTCTTTGCTTCTCGGTTTTTATGTTTTAGCTTCATTTCTTTCTCTCTGATTTTACACCGCAGTTACTGGTTATACGCGCGGCAGACGGTTGGTCAACTATCTGGTCAACTTATCGGGATATCTTGCGCATTTTAAGTTTTAATTTGATTTTATGTTTTGTTTAAAAAGCAAAGGTAAAATGTAAGCCACTTTTAGTTTGCTTTTCGCGTGTAATTAATTAATTATTATACTACCGGTCGTTGTTGAATAAAAGTTGTGTGTGTGTGTGTGTGTGTGTGTGTGAAGTCCTTCCCGAGCCAATTGGCCATAGTGCGGCGCTGGTATCCGATTCTATGACACCAGCCGAAGCTGCAGGACCATGAACACGGTGCCAGTGTGTCGCACGGTGTGCCTGTTTACCCTCCAGTTTACTCTGGTACCAAATTATACTGCATCATAAGAAAGGCAAATGTGTGTGAACGAGTTGCCCGGTGTCGCACACGACGGCGGAAATTGAACCCATGATACCCAATCGCAAGTCCAGCGCCCAGACGACGTCGCCATGTTGTAGGACTAATTAATGGAAAGACAAGACCGGTCGTAATACTACAGGTGGCGAGCGCCGACTTACGAGAACACGGGACGTGTATCCGCTGTTGACCGAGATGAGACGAACTATCATGTTGCCGACACGCGACGGAATTTCACTGAATTGCGGCACCGACTTGTGATGTTTTCCTGCACGCGCATAACGATAACAATAACAATAACAATAATAA